>TARA_R110001592_G_scaffold336140_1_pt1 | contig 62079 bp, 46 predicted proteins | sample TARA_R110001592 | Tara Oceans TARA_R110001592 (sample SAMEA4398387) | marine metagenome | biome: Polar Biome; feature: [SRF] surface water layer (ENVO:00010504); material: water (ENVO:00002006), including particulate matter (ENVO:01000060) such as... | depth 5 m | reverse complement strand
CTGGCGGTACAACCTGGTCATTTTCCGAGATGATGTGCAGGACAGGAATTCCGGCCGCGGCAATAAGCTGAATACGGTCAACTGGATTGTCTTTGTACTCGAGGGCTTCCGCTTCCGTCATTTTGTAGGCTTTCAGACATGCCTGCCAACTGGATTCGGAGCCGGCACTGGTTCCTTTCCCGCCTGGCCAGCTTTTAAAATCGCAGACAGGAGTGTCTGCGTAGATACAACTGACTTTTTCCGGATTCGCGAGTGCCCAGTTATAAATGAACAATCCGCCGCGACTGACTCCTTCCAGAGCGACCTTCTTCTGAAATCCGTGTTGTTTGGTCAGTTCTTCATAGAATTTGTTTCCGTATGAAATTGCCTGGGGGGATCCGAACAGATTGGCGACATCAAGGTAGGCAATATGAAAGCCCTGTTTAAGCAGTTCGAGATCCATCTCGTAGTGGAAGTCAGGAAACCGGGCACGCCAGACCCAGGGTTTCCCTGGAGCGACTTTTGGGGGGATGACCACATAACACTTGCGGTCTTCGATCTGAAAATGATTCCTTTGAAAGCCATGCCAGGTATCCTGTCTGCCTGACCACTCAGATTTCACTTCCGGATTTGTGGAGGCAAACGCTTCAAATGTCGGTTGACATAAATGCAGTCCAATAAAGGAGATGAAAAAAACACGAAAAAAAGAAAACTGGTATTTCATTTGATGATTCTTTCGTCGCCTGAAGACAGATTGTGAGTACGTTTGCTTTATCTGCTGGTAAAAAGGAGGTTACGTGCTTTGCGTCACTGACTTTGTGCTGGTCAGTCTGTTCGAACAACAAGCAGGTCATTCTGATTTTAGCAATTTTGAGTTCATTTGCACAATGAGAGCCCTGTCCCAACTGCAGTCACTGACTGCGGAACGGCATTTCTGACATATAGTTTAAGAACTTATCATTAATACAAAATATATTCTGAAAATCACAAACCAGAGCGGGAGCTGTTTCTGCTTCCGTGGAGTGATTTCATCAGATACAACTATTTGTTAAATACGGACTCAGTTATGTCACTAATTCCTGCTACACATACAACAGAAACATTGACCAGGCGGTTTTCAGATCCGGTTACTAATTCTGTGATTGATGTATTCAAATATTTTGTCGGCACGACAGCCGAGCTGGAAAAGGTTGTCGAAGTCGATGAAGCACCGCGCTTTGACAGGAGTTCAGCAATTGAAGTAAATGGTCCCGGCAAAGGGATCGTGGTGGTTAATCTCCCTCGTGAACTGGTTTCGCGTGCTGTGTCTGTGCTGATTGATGAAGAACTGGCAGACGATGAACACGTCCTGACCGATTTTGCGTGTGAGCTATCAAATATGATTGCCGGCCAGGCTAAAAAAGCGGTTGATCATATGGGATTCCAGCTCGGCCACCCCACTGTCATTGAAACGGAACAGATTGATACACTCTATCCGCCGGAAGCTGGTTCCCGCTGCGGACTCTTTCAGACGGGGATCGGTCCCCTTGCCGTCTATTTTGGCTTTGTAGGACAGTTGGGCGAGATTATTGATTTCGAACACGAAATGACAGACAGGAAACGTCTGATTGTCATCGATCAGGACGAAATGAATCGTGCTTTATTCAAAGGTCTGCTGCACGAACGTTATAAAGTCGAAACCGCGTCTTCGATTGAAGAAGCGTTTATTGACGCCGCCTTGAATTCTCCCGACCTGATTTTACTCGACCTGGATGGTGCTGATGGAAATCATGCGGAATCCGTCAAATACATCAAAGAGTCTCCCCTCACTCGGGGTGTGGAAGTGCTTGTGATGACGTCAAACCGCTCCACTACTGCAATTATCCAGGCTTTTAATCATGGAGCCAGTGACTATATTCTGAAATCTGACTTCACAAAGCAGATTCTGATTGGCAAAATTGAACGGGCGTTTGGAAGAACCCCGGTTGTCAAAGAAGCCGTTTCCGCTATAGATTAAGCGAAACATCTCTGGTCGTTCTCGTATCAGCCCCGGTTTGATGACTGGGGCTTTTTATTTTTGTGCGTTTCACATTTGACGATAGCGTCTGTCAGACTGATTTACCTGGCCCACCTGATCCTGGAGACGCGACAGTAAAACCGGGCACCGTTTAGTTTCCATGGGAGGGAGTTTACATTGAATCTGGAAGGCAAAGTGGCAGTCATTACGGGCTCAGCGGTACGAATCGGCCGCGCGATGGCGCTGACATTGGCAGATGCCGGGGTGGATGTCTGTATTCATTATCACCTTTCACAAGCGGCGGCAGAGCAGACATGCAATGAGATCCGTGAGCGGGGACGTAATGCGACTCGTGTCTCAGCGAATCTCTCGGATCCCGAGACTGCAGCGGCTGTCATTTTTGAAGCGGCGATGACCGAGTTCGGCAAAGTTGATATTCTGATCAACAACGCCTCTGTCTTTGAAAATAAAAGTCTTACAGATACCACCGAGGCCGACTGGGATTCCCATCTGGACATCAACCTGAAGTCTCCTTTTTTTCTCTGCCAGCGGTTTGCAAAACTACTCCCGCCGAGGCAGACCGGTCAGATTGTGAATATTGTGGACTGGCGGGCACAACGGGCCGGGAAAGAACATCTGGCCTACCGGATCTCTAAAGCGGGTCTGGTTACGCTTACGGAATGTCTGGCGCTGGAGCTGGCACCTGCGATCCAGGTCAATGCCATCGCCCCGGGAGCCATTCTACCCCCACCAGGAGAAGACCAGTCGTACCTGGAACAGCGAGCGCAGAAGGTACCTCTGAAGCGAGCGGGAAGCCCTGCTGAAATCTGCAACACCCTGCTCTACCTGTTACGGTCTGATTTTGTGACAGGTGAAGTGCTGACGGTTGCCGGTGGAGAACAGCTCACAGGCGGTCTGGGATGATTTCCACCGATTTGGAATCAGATCATGAGGAATGAGCCTTCAGCACAGCCTGCTTCAGGATCTGCATTGTATTCTGTTGCCGCTTCTGGATCGACTGCATCACTTCTTGCAGCTTGTTGTCTGCCTGGGCTCTTTCGTTGTAAATCTGAATGACCCGCTCAGCAATCTGCTGTTCGTTGACTTCATCAATTTCGAATGTCCAGTCTTTTAAACCGATATCGTACCACATTTGCCCTTTGATCGTATCGGTGGGCTGTCTGACATACAGCCCGGGGGTACCAAAAGCACAGGCGATGATGGGAGAATGGCATTCCATGCTCACCACAGCAGCGGCATCGCGATACAAAGAACCGGCTTCATCAGGCAGCCAGTATTCATCGTGGGCCACCACTTTGGATTTGACATCCGCAGGCAGCGGATCAATGACCAGGGGGTTTATAATTTCTGTCTGATAGGTCATTTCGGGACAGACGACTGCTTTCTGACCGCTGGTCCGGACCCATTCGATAATGGCCGCCCGCAGTTTGGCATGATCCTGCTCCTGGTATTGCTTGTTGACCGATTCCACTTCCGCAATTTTTTCTTTGGTCCAGCGGCTGGATTTGTGGATTTTGTGGTAAGGTGTATAGCGTAATCGTGGGACAGCGCATAAATAGTTGCCCGGTTCCAGCTGATGTTTCTGCTGAAAAGCGGATGCCTTTTTGTCATCGGTCAGGTCAATCGCAAAGGTCGCGTCAGGGGCAAAATCCTGATGTGCTGACGTCACTTTGGCATCTTTAAGGTTCTTCAGTGAATGTGTTTCACGGGTGAAAATGAAATCGGCTCCCGAGAGCAGTTCATGCAGCTCGGGATTGATCTCGGAGACAGTGACACCGTAAATGCCATACGGTTTACCGGTCTGCTGTTTCCAGAATGCCAGTTCCCGCCGTGAGACCACACTGGGGCCTGAGCCATGCAGAAAGAAATCAGCCTTTTCAAATGCCTGTTGTAACTCCCGGGAATCCAGCTTCCCGTTCCGGTTCAGACGTCCTTTAACAATTTTCAGTTTAGGAAAACGTTTTTTAAGCATCGGTTCCACGCCGCGATCGACACTGTTGGGCCAGAGAATGATTTCAAATTCGGGCGCATACACTTCCAGAAGTTTTAAAATGCCGGGAGAGTGTCCGATATCACCGATATTAACGGTTTGCCAGCCTGATCTGAGTAAAATTACCGGCGGGTTCTGAGAGGACTGTGAGGGAGCTGCCAGTGAGGATGTCAGTTGCAGTTGTCCGACAGCGGCGAGCCCCATTGATTGAAGCAGGGTCTGTTTCAGCCAGTGACGTCTTGTAACGGGAGAGCGGTTCATATTGTTGTTCTTTCTATTCGGGAATCCCTTTGTCGTGGCGAATGCAGATAATCAATGTGTTCCTGCCAGAAGTCAGGAATTCTTCGCTGTGCAATCGGAGGGATTAAGACTATAGTAAGTCTATCATTGTAGCTGTTCTTAAACTTAAGTCTGCCCCATTTTAAACTACGCTTAATAATATGCCTGATCAAATTCATATTTCTGACTTACTATTACGCACGATCATCGGCATCAACGATGAAGAACGAGAGAAAAAACAGGATGTGCTGATTAATATCAACATGCTCGTCGACCTGAAAACAGCGGGCCGGTCTGATGATATTAACGATGCCGTGAATTATCGAACGATCACCAAGGAGATCATTGAGCTGGTAGAAAACTCTCATTTTCAACTAGTGGAAAAAATGGCGGATGAGGTGGCGCGGATCTGTTTGCGGGATCACAAAGTTCAGTCAGTTCAGGTGCAGATCGAAAAACCCGGTGCCCTGCGTTTTGCCCGCTCCGTCGGAGTGACAGTTGTCAGAACGCGTGAGGATGTTTCAGGAGTCTGAAATGAATCAGGTTTATCTGGCATTAGGCAGTAATATTCGTGCAGAGTTCCATCTTCCCCAGGCAGTCCGGCTGCTGACAAGCTGTGGAGCAATCATTCGGAAATCTTCTGTCTGGCAGAGTCAGCCCGTGGGAGATACCAATCAGGCCGATTTTTTAAATGCGGCTGTTTTGTTAGAAACCGCCTGTGATGCTCAGCAGATCTGGGATGAAGTGATCCCGGGGATTGAGGCCCGGCTGCTGCGCGTGCGAGACCCCCTGAATAAAAATGGACCGCGTACGATCGATATCGATCTGGTTCTTTTTAATGAAGAACAGTTGCAGGTAGCTCATCGCCGTGTTCCTGACCCGGACATCAGCAGTCGCATTTTCCTGGCGGTGCCACTGGCGGAACTGGCTCCGGGGTATTGTGTCCCCGGTGTGGGAAAGCCCCTGTCAGAGATCGCAGCAGAACTTCAGACAGACCATGGATCTGTATTCATTCGCAGGGACGATGTGCGTCTCTAATCTTCCAGCAGCGATAATGCATCGCCGGGCAGACAGGCCATTTTGAAGAACAGCCCCTGTTCTTCACACTGAGATTTATAAGCTGCTGGCATTTTCTGTTCAGTTTCGTCATCCCATTCGAGGATATAGGTTCGTTCAGAAACCTTCTTACCACGCACTTCGACAACCATACCTGTCCAGCCTGCACAGCAGATTTCTGGAAATTCGGGGACACAGATCCCGTCTTTCACCTGGATGTTTGAGCCTGCCTTGATTGTTGACGATGCCTTTTTACCCATAATTTATTTCTGCCAAAACATATCTTGTTTTATTGATTTCATGTAACCAGCTGGCACGACTGCAGACAGTGTATCGCTAATGCAACATGAATTTCAATTGAAGGGCCTTGTTATCAGTCTATCTGGCACAAGAAATTAACAAATATCACGATCAGCAGCACAAAAAATGCTGTTTATTATCAACAGTGGCCTGTTGGATCAAGTTGCATTATGGGGACCTGATGCGTTTTTTCAACAGGAAATTAATTCTGAATAATTTGCAGAAAAGACCTGCAGCAGACAAATTCTGAGCTATTGTTTTATTGGACGATACCAGCCCCTCTTGAACAGTTCTCCCGGCCCACTGCGCTTCAGCAGATTAAACAGATATGACCATGGAGGGACATTCGTAACTATTTTCAAGAGAAAAAAAATGTTTAAGCGGCACAGCCGAGTGGCATTGAATCAGAAACAGAAAGCCAGACGTTCCGGGCTGGCCCTGGTGGAACTGGCATTCGTGACTCCAGTATTTCTTGTGTTTGTGTATGCCATTTTTGAATTCGGCTATGCCTACATGATTTCTAATATTATCCAGGAAGCGACACAAGAAGGTGCCAAGCTGGGGCGGTGTGAAGAAGTGACAACCGCGCAGGTGGAAACCAAAGTCAAAGCCCTGCTGAATACCGTCTTCGATGCCGATCTGGCTGAAGTGATGGTCAAAGATGCCAGTCAGTTTGACACCCCGGGCGTCGATGTATCGCAAATTAATTACAAGACACTGCCCGATCTCGAATTAGCCAATGCGCAGAAAGCGCAGTTATTTCTGGTACGCGTTGAAGTGCCGTACAAAGATGTTCGATTACTGAGTTCGTTTTTCGTGGATCCGGTCGAAGCCGCAGAGGCCGCCGCCAAAGAAGACAGCATGGTTTTATCCGGACATTCCGTCAGACGTCACGAGTAATCAGACAGAAAATAATATTACTTATTTCGGCAAGCAACCGCCTGCAGGAGCACACTTATGCAAGTCATGCGAAAACAGAGTATGCAGTCAGTCATTTCAACGGAGAACCGTCGCGGCGTTGCGGCGGTTGAATTCGCATTAATTGCGCCCGTCTTCCTGGCGTTACTGCTGGGAATGGTGGCGGTACGCAAAGCTGTTCACACTACGACGGTCATGGACGCAGCCCTTGCCCAGGCAGGTCGCCTGGCTTCGATGGATGCCGGTTTAAAACTCCCCGCTGGCAAGACTCTGAATGACAAAATTATTCTGGATGTCCGCAATTTCCTGCGTGCCTCCGGTGTCGAAAATGATGAAACCAATCTGATTATCTCCATCACGCATGCGGAAGATGAAAACGGGGTGCCTTTGGATCCCATGCCGAATCCTCCCAGCACGGGAACAGATTTTGATTTAAGTAATTCCGACAACCGAAACCGGTTATTTCGAATAGGGATTGAGATTCCTGAAGGCGCTTCGAATTCCAAGTTGTCCGATATTATGAACCTGGAAGGTTCAATGGCCAAACCAATGAGTGGCGATCCTGTCTGGGATCTGATTTTGAATAACGGTACGACTAAGATCGTCAACTAGACTGCGTCCCGTTTTACTGTAGCGTCTCCAGGACCATTGGGGCCGAGTAGAATTGATCGGGAGACGATTTGGTTAAATGTGATGCGAGCTGAAAACAAAAAATTTACTTTAGTGTCAGTGGCTCTATTTCAGAGTACAAGAGGGGGAAAACATGAGACAACTTCAACAACTGAAAGATGAGGAGACCAGTTCCCCGCACGACCAGAGTCGTCGCGGTGCGTTCATGGTTATGGCAGCACCATTCCTCGTCGCAACCATGGGCTTCATGGCGTTCGGTATCGACATCGCCGTGATCACAATGACCAAGACAAGAATGCGTAATGCCGTTGAAGCGGCGGCGCTGGCTGCGGCTCAGCAGATTACGGATGCCGTACAGACAACGGCTGACGGTATTGGAGGCAGCGACAATGTCAGCGGCGATGTGCAGGATGCGAATTCCATTGCCATCGACACTGCCAGGGCTGTTGCTGAGAAAGTCGCCCGGTTAAACGGGGTCTACATTGATCCTGAAACCGATGTCGAGTTCGGTAAACGTTACCAGGACAGCGGCGGAACCTTTCATATGGTCTGGGGCGAAAATGCCAAGCCTTATAATGTGGTGAAAGTCACGGCCCGTAAAGATAATGCTACCGAGGGACAGCCGGATTCTCGCCTGCAGTTGTTCTTTGCCGGCTTTATGAGTGAGAAAACTGCCGCGGTAACGACTTCCGCAATCGCGTTTATTGAAGCCCGCGACATTGTGCTTGTTCTCGATTATTCAGGTTCAATGAGCTACGACAGTGAATTTGATGCGATGTCTTCCTATCGTCTGGGAAAATCGGCGGTGGAAGCCAACCTGGATGATATCTGGGAGACACTGGTTGACTCCGGCGCAACTTATTCTGATAGCGGTAAACTGAAGTTTCCCGCAACGGGCTATGGTAAAATAAATTCGGAAGTCGGGACTTATATCAGTTCCACTAACGACGATTATATTTACAGGGCTCTGGATCTGGATGAAGAAGATTCCAGTGGTAATTTGAAATACCCCTTCCCACAGGAAGGTAAAAATTATTATGGTAATCTGAACGGAGAGCCTTCTGGCAACACAAATAAGAATCTGTGGAAAAACTATATCAAATGGGTTCGGTCAGACGGCACTGTCAAAAATTATGGTTACCGCAAAAAATATGGGTACCGCACTTTGATGGGATACCTGATTGAACAACGCAAGTTGAACAGCCAGTCTGAAGATCTGTGGCGGGCTCCCATTTATCCGTTCAATGCGATGAAAGAAGGGGTGACGTTGTTTACCGAATTCCTCAGCGGTCTGGAGTTCGGCGATCATATTGGTCTGGTCACTTATGATGATACATCACGTATTCAATCTGTTTTAAATGAACAGGGGATTTCCGAGTCTGTTGATCTGGGAGATGAACTCATCACGAATCGATACTCTGATATCGATACCATCCAGAGACACAAGCAGGCTTCTCACTATGCTCCTTACACTGGTATGGGTTATGGGATTAAAGATGCAAGAGAATTATTGCAGTCCCATGGCCGTGCTGGTGCGCGACCTACGATTCTGGTGATGACCGACGGTAATGCAAACCGTTCGCCTTCAGGCTGGTCACTGCCAGGTAGCTGGGACTGGGATGATGTGGCCGATTTCGATGACGATGGTCAGTCTGACTATTCAACGAATGATCGGCACAAACAGTATGCATTCTGGCAAGCTGTGGAAGCAGCAAAGCTAGGGTATACGGTTCACACCATGACCGTAGGTGAAGGGGCAGATCGCAGCTTGATGCAGGCCATGGCCAAAGCGTGCAATGGGATCTGTATTGACGCTCCCGGTGGTGCAACGATCGAAGACATGAAGTCACAGTTACTGACTGCCTTCGGCAAGATTGCCGCCAATGTGCCTCCAGCGAAATTACTGGCGGATCCGGAAAGCGATTATTAAGTGAACGAATTTGTTATGATTCGTGCCTGCTTGGGTTGATTTTCTACCTGAGTGAGAGGGGTGACTGGGAACGGTCACCCCTTTTTTTATTGTATGCGGCAGTTCATAAATAACCTTATGAAAGGTCCCAGTGGCTGACCCTGAGTGGGAAATCTTTTAAATTTTTTTGAAAAACGGGAAATTCTCATCGACGAGGAATTAGGATGTATTCATAATACTAGATATCAAAGCAGTCGAATATTAAGTTTCTGATTGAGGATCAATCGGAGTTAAACTTATCCTTCCACTACTCTCACCCTGGTTGATTTTCGCTCTGAAATAATGAGCCCTCTCAAAATCAATAAGGGGCAATGAGAAGAAACTGTCTTCTCATCACCAGAGTTATTTTAACTTAGGTTTGCCACAAGGGGGTTGAGGTTCATGTCCTGCGACAAGATCCGTACCATTGCAACTTTCATAGTTGTGCTCTGCGCCAGTTCTGTTTCCGGCCTGTTTACTGCGAAAACTGCGGCCGCTGAAAAACAAATCAGCTTTTATCAGCAGGTCCGACCAATACTTCAGGCGCAGTGCGCCGGTTGCCACCATCCAAGAAATCCCGAAGGGGAATATGTCGTTACCGAGTTCTCCCATTTTCTTAAAGGGGGAGAAAGTCAGACCAGAGCGATTGTGCCCGGAAAACCGGATGAAAGTTATCTGGTTCAACTGATTACCCCCCATGGCAATGAAGCAGAAATGCCGAAAGCAAAAACGCCTCTATCTCAGGATCAGATTAATCTGGTCCGATTATGGATTCAGCAGGGGGCCCGCAATGACTCACCGGCAAAGGTGGAGTATCGTTTTAATCAGGAACACCCGCCGACCTATTCTTCTCCCCCGGTCATCACCTCGCTGGCTTATTCGCCTGACGGAAAAATACTGGCAGTCGCCGGGTTCCATGAAGTGATCCTGCATGCTGCCGACGGTGATCAGATTCTGGCCCGTTTGATTGGAAAGTCACAACGCATTGAATCGGTGCAGTTTTCACCGGATGGAAAATCTCTGGCCGTCACAGGCGGGACTCCCGCGGAACGGGGAGAGGTTCAGATCTGGGATCTGGCGACCAAAACGCTCAAGAAGTCGATTCCGGTCACCTACGATACCCTGTATGGTGCCAGCTGGTCTCCCGATGGAAAACTGCTGGCATTTGGCTGCAGTGACAATACGGTCCGCGTCATTGAGGTGGAAACAGGAACAGAAGTCCTGTACCAGAATGCCCACTACGACTGGGTGCTGGATACGGTTTTTTCCACGGATGGCAGCCATCTGATTTCAGTCAGCCGCGATCGCACGACTAAACTGACCGAGCTGAAAACCCAGCGGTTTATCGATAATATTACTTCAATTACACCCAAAGCCCTGACCGGAGGACTGGCTGCCATCGATCGGCATCCTACACAGGATACTGTGCTGGTCGGCGGTGCGGATGGTGTACCAAAACTGTATCACGTTTTCCGGCAGTCGAAGCGGGTCATCGGAGATGATGCAAACCTGGTGCGCCAGTTCCCTGCTCTGGAAGGACGGATCTTCGGTGTCGATATTCATCCGGACGGTAAGCAACTGGTCGCTGTCAGCAGCCTGAACCATACTGGCGAACTGAAAGTCTTTGATTTTGAGATCGCATCCAAGTTTCCGGAAGATCTGGTCAAAATTCTTTCTGAGCGTGTGGCATCACGTTCGGCAGAAGATAAGAAACGGGTTGAGGAAAATCGCAATAAAGGGGTCAAAGTCGTCAGTGAAGTGAAAGTGCCGGAATCGGGCCTGTATACCGTCTGCTACCATCCAGCTGGTGAAGTTATCGCGACCGCCGGCCAGGATGGTCAGGTGCGTCTGTATGAAGCAAAAACAGGAAAGTTGAAGAAATCCTTTGTACCTGTTCCGTTACAGCAGGCCGGGACTCTTGTCGCTGCCAGACCGACAGACAGTAATAAAGTTCCACAAGGCGAGTTAAACAAACTCGTTGTCGTCGATTTAAATGAGAAAAAACTTCCCGAAGAATCATTCATCAATTCTGATCCACTGGTGAAACTGGAAGTACAACCTGCTGAAGCCACGATTGCCCAGAAATATGACACCATTCAGTTCCTGGTGACAGGGTATACCAAATCCGGTGCTAAGACGGATTTGACGCGACTGGTGCAGAAGTCACTCAAGGAGAAAGACACGATTTATGTCTCACCCCGCGGGCTGGTACGGGCATTAAAACCCGGTACTGCGGAAGTTCAGTTCAGTCTACACGGTCAGCAGGCAACAGCCAAAATCAGGGTGGCGGATTTTCCTGCCAGCTACAGTCCTGATTACTGGCGGGACGTGGCGCCGGCTTTTACAAAAATGGGTTGTAATTCCGGATTGTGTCACGGTGCCAATAAGGGGAAAGATGGATTTAAGCTCTCTTTGCGAGGCACCGATGATCTGTTTGACCTGCGTGCTTTCACAGACGATCTTAAATCGCGGCGTGTGAATCTGGCGGCTCCGGAGCAGAGTCTGATTCTGCTGAAAGCGATTGCGGAAGTTCCTCACAAGGGAGGCCAGGTGGCACTGGCCGGTAATGCCCATTACGAGATTGTTTCGTCATGGATTAAAGAGGGCACCCCGCTCCAGCGAGATGCGGCCCGTGTTGCCAGCATCAAAGTCGTGCCCGAAAATCCGGTTGTGCCTCGCGCAGGACTGCTGCAGCAGTTCCGGGTTCTGGCAACTTATGATAATGGTGAGATTCGCGATGTGACTTCCGATGCTTTTATTGACTGCAGTAACATTGAAATTGCCAAAATGCATCATGGCGGAATAGCAGAAGCACTTCGCCGCGGGGAAGCCCCCCTGCTCGCCCGTTATCAGGGTAAGTATGCGGCTACGACTGTCACCGTCATGGGGGATCGCTCTGAATTCGCCTGGAAACAACAGCCTGTCTACAACTATATCGACGAGCTGGTTGACCAGAAACTCAAAAAGACAAAGACCCTGCCTTCTGAGTTGTGTTCTGATGCTGAGTTTATCCGCCGGATTTATATCGATCTGACAGGATTACCGCCCACAATTGATGATGTCAAAGCGTTTCTCGCCGACAAACGCGAGTCGCGTACGAAACGCAATGAGTTGATTGACCGCTTGCTGGCAAGTCAGGAATATGTGGAACACTGGACCAATAAATGGGCTGACCTGCTGCAGGTCAATCGCAAGTACCTGGGGACAGAAGGTTCTCAACTGTTCCACGACTGGATCCGCAAATCCGTCGCTGAGAATGTGCCTTACGATAAGTTTGTCTACAACATTCTGTCCGCTTCGGGATCCAATAAAGAAGTACCGGCTGCTTCGTATTTTAAAATTCATCGTACGCCTGAGGATACGATGGAAAATACGACACACCTGTTTCTCTCAATTCGTTTCAACTGCAATAAGTGCCACGATCATCCCTTTGAACGCTGGACTCAGGATCAATATTACGAAACGTCCGCTTTCTTCGCTCAGTATGATTTGAAGAATGCCCCGGAAAGTAAAGGACGCACGATTGGCGGAACCGCTGTCGAAGGCCGTAAGCCGCTGTTTGAGGTTGTGTATGATAAAAACGAAGGAGAAATGATCCACGAACGGACCGGAGCGAAAACACCGCCGGAATTCCCCTACCCTGCCAAATTCAAAATGGGTGAGAAGAAAAAAGAAGAACTGACCCGGCGTGAAAAACTGGCCCGCTGGATCACCTCCCGTGACAATCAGTACTTTGCCAAAGCTTATGCGAACCGCATCTGGGGTTATCTGACGGGGACCGGCCTGATCGAACCGATTGATGATATCCGGGCGGGTAATCCGCCTTCGAATCCGGAGTTACTGGATCGATTAACGGCTGATTTTCTTGAACATGATTTTGATATCAGGCATATGATGCGCGTGGTCTGTCAGTCGCGTACCTATCAGTTATCCATCGAATCCAACGAGTGGAATGAAGATGACAGCATTAACTATTCGCATGCAAAAGCGCGGCGTCTGCCGGCAGAAGTCTTGTATGATGCCCTGTGCCGTGTCACGGGTTCACAGTCCAATATCCCTGGAGTTCCGGCTGGTACCCGTGCAGCCGAACTGCCCGACGTCGGCTTTGAATTGAAAAGTGACTTCCTGGCAAAATTCGGGCGTGCACAACGCGAAAGTCCTTGTGAGTGTGAGCGGTCTTCCAGCGTGGAACTGGGACCGGTTATGGCGTTGATCAGTGGGCCCACCGTGGGAAATGCCATTAGTGATCCCAATAACGCTTTGAACAAACTGGTGCAGACTGAAAAAGATGATTCGTCTCTGATTAACTCCATCTTCTTGCGTGTATTGAACCGCCCTGCTTCTCCCGAGGAGACACAGGCAGGTGTCAAGCTCATTCAACAGCAGATTCAGAGCGAACATGAGACATTGAAAAAGCGTCTGGCGGCCTATGAAAAAGGATTGAAGCCGGAAGTGATTCAGCAGGAAGATCAGCGCGTACAGAATATTCAGTCAGCACAACAGAAGCTGTCTGAGTTTGAGAAAGCGATTGCGCCACGCGAAGCCTTCCTCAATAAGGAACAACAGGCACGCACAGCGAAGCTGCAGAAAGCATTGTCCGCCTACCAGAGTTCGATTCAGGACAAGATCGCTGCCTGGGAAAAACAGGAAGCAAAAGGGACCCACTGGACTCCCATCAAGCCTGTAACCGCGAAAGCGACGAATGAAGCAACTCTGGAACCACAGAAAGATCTGTCCCTGCTGGCGAAGGGGAAAAATGGTAAAGGTGATTATGAAATCGTCACAGAAACCAGTCTGAAAAATCTTTCGGCTGTCCGGCTGGAAGTATTGATCGATGATTCGTTTCCCAGGAAAGGTCCCGGGCGTTCGACGGATGGGAATTTTGTATTGACTGAATTCGAAGTCTACGCGGCTCCGAAATCAAAACCGGATCAGAAAACAAAGCTCAAGTTGTTCAACGCTCAGGCTGATTTCAGTCAGAATGGCTACTCGATTGCGACGGCCATTGATGGCAAGCTTGCTCCGCAGGGAAATGGCTGGGCAGTCTCACCACAGATTGGAAAACCACATGTCGCCAGTTTCGATATCCAGTCGAAGGTCCCCGCTGATGACCAGGGAATGATTCTGACATTTGTCATGAAGCAGGAGTTTAATAGTAAAACGCATTCGATTGGCCGTTTCCGTCTGTCAATCACGGACGGCATCGGACCGACCACCCTCGATAAACATCCCCAGGATATTCAGAATATTCTGGCGAAGGCGGTCGATAAACGAAATGCTGCCGAGAAAAAGAAACTGCAGGAATATTACAGCAAAGCCGACAGTCAGTTGCAGTCGATGTTAAAAGCAGTTGCCGAGAGTAAACAGCCACGCGCGACCGACCCGGTTCTGGTGCAATACCGTAAGCATCTGCAGGAAATGCAGGAAGTCAAACCGGTTGACCGGACACTCACACGACTGCGCAGTGATGTGCAGTTAAGTGCCGAACAGCTCAAACATCACCGTCTGATTGCGGCTCAGGACCTGACCTGGGCTTTGATTAACAGTCCGGCGTTTCTGTTTAATCATTAAGAACGATTCAAAAAATTGTTTTCAACATAGAATACAAAACTGAAACTGCTCTCAAATCCAAATGAGGAGATACTGAAATGCTGATCATTCCCGGTCAACCAGGCAAGGAAGTATGTGAGTCTCGAAATCAAATTTCACGACGTGATCTGTTGCGGGTAGGTGGTTCCGGCATGATGGGTATGGGACTGGGGTCCATGCTGCAACTGCAGGAAGCGGCGGCCAACAGTAATGAAGGTGGTGGCGGCCCCGGCTGGGCCAAAGCCAAAAGTGTCATTCTGATCTTTCTGCAAGGGGGCCCCAGCCACATCGATTTGTGGGATCCTAAAGAAAATGTGCCCGATAACGTACGCAGTGTATTCAAGCCGATCTCCACAAAAATGCCCGGTGTGCAGTTTACCGAGCTGCTTCCCAATCTGGCTCAGAATAATGACAAGTTCACGATGATCCGTTCGATGAGCTACACACCCAAAGGGCTCTTCAATCACACCGCTGCCATCTATCAGATGTTGACCGGTTACACGACCGACAAGGTCAGCCCTTCCGGCCAGCTGGAACCGCCCAGTCCCAAGGACTTCCCGAACTTTGGTTCCAACGTGATCCGTCTGCAGCCACCACAGGTTTCCATGTTACCTTTCGTGATGCTGCCTCGTCCTCTGCAGGAAAGTAATGTGGTCGGCAAAGCGGGTACCGCAGGCTTCCTGGGACGTGCCTATGATCCTTACTATCTGTATCCACCCGGAGACGATATGGATATGAACAAGATGGACAAGATCAGTGTCGACGACCTGAAGCTGCGTCCCGATGTTTATACATCCCGTCTGCAGCGTCGCGCCAGTCTGCGTGACACAATCAACAAAGGCATGCCTCAACTCAACAAAGCGGTTGAGGACTACAAGCTCGATAAATATTACAGTCGTGCCCTGGATCTGGTGATTTCCGGGCGTGCCCGTGATGCGTTTGCTTTGGATCAGGAATCGGATGCTGTCCGTGATCAATATGGTCGCAATACGTTTGGCCAGAGTTTGTTGCTGGCAAGACGTCTGGTGGAAGCGGGGACGCGTGTCGTTGAAGTGGTCTGGCCGAAAGTTGCCAATTCCAATAACCATTCCTGGGACGTCCATTCCGGTCTGACCAATCGTTTGAAAAATCAGTCGGCTCCCATGTTCGATCAGGGACTGGCCAGTCTGATCTCCGATTTGTACGACCGTGGTACACTGGATGAGACTCTGGTCGTGGCGGTTGGTGAATTCGGACGCAGTCCGCAACGCGGCGTCAGTACTTCCGGAAACTCAAACAGTGATGACGGACGCGATCATTGGCCTTACTGTTATACTTCCCTGCTTGCAGGTGCCGGGATTAAACGGGGCTACGTGCATGGTGAATCGGACAAAACCGGTTCCAGCCCGCGAAAAGATCCCGTCCATCCCCGCGAACTGCTGGCAACGATTTACCATTCGTTCGGGATTAATCCGGAAACGATTGTGTATAACCATCTGAATCAGCCCCGCGAACTGGTGAAAGCCCAGGCTGTCACCAAACTCATGGGATAACCATATCCGTAATTTCAATTTTAGCCAGGCCCGCCTGTCAACTGCGACAGGTGGGCCTGTTTTGTTTGTGGTGAGACAAAAGAAAGAGTACGATACGCGGCGAACTCTGCCGTCTGTCAGCAGAATTGTGAAATGTCACCAGCTTTGAAATACGAGATTCATGCCTGAACCGCTTAAAGACCGCTATGATGAAGTCTATCTCAATCGACTGATTGAGGAACTTGCCCGCTATTCGCCGCGCTTTCCCCGCAAGCGTATGCTGCAATTTGTATTTGACGCGGAGTGGGAGCAGCGTGAACTGAAACAGCGTATGCGGCATATTACGCATGCGTTGCATGAGTTTCTGCCGAATGATTATGGGGCTGCACTCACCGTTTTAGAGCGGGCTGCCCCCTCTTTTGGTGGTTTTGAAGCAATGTTCTTCCCTGACTTTGTTGAAGTCTACGGCCTGAAGGACTGGGATCGCTCTATGGCAGCACTGGAACATTTTACGAAGTTCTCCAGCAGCGAATTTGCCGTCCGTCCGTTTATTGTGCAAGACCAGAAACGCATGGTCCGCCAGCTGAAGCTCTGGGCTGCATCGTCGGATCAGCATGTTCGCAGGCTGGCTTCCGAGGGGAGTCGCCCCCGTTTGCCGTGGGCAATGGCTTTACCGGCCTTTAAACAGAATCCTGCCCCCCTGCTGCCAATTCTGAAACGGTTGAAATCCGATTCCAGTGAATATGTCAGACGGAGCGTCGCCAATCATCTGAATGACATTTCCAAAGATCATCCTCAAATTGTTTTGTCTCTGGCTGAACAGTGGCTCAAAGGAAAACCGGAAACACGCTGGATTGTAAAGCACGGCTGTCGGACATTATTAAAACAGGGAGATCCGCAGACCCTGGCTCTGTTCGGTTATCGCCGGCCGGATGGCCTCAAAATCAGAAAGTTTGAACTCCAGCCGTCTGTCATCAGCATGGGAGAAGAGGTGAGGTTTGAATTTGAACTGGTTTCACATAAAACGGAACTGGGGCAAATCCGCATGGAATATGCCGTTGAATTTGTGAGACAGAAAGGCGCGACAACCCGTAAAGTATTTAAGATTTCGGAAGGCGTTTACCCTGAGCATTCCAGAGTCTATCGATCAAAACATTCCTTCAAACCCATTTCCACACGCAGGTATTATCCCGGCATCCATCGTCTGGCGATTATTGTCAACGGTCAGCAGCTGGAACAGGTAGAATTTGAACTGCAGGATGCCTGAGAGGCAGCTGTTTTTACTCAGCAAATAAATGCAGGGGGAAATTCAAAAAACGGAAAGTTATTAAAAAAGCGAAAAGCGACAAAATAGTCCTTGAAATTCTGATCACCATGTGGTGTACAATGATGACATGGTTTATTTCTCGCAGAATCGTGCGAGGGAAGATCAGAAAAAACGAGGGATTATTTAAAAACCGGGAACTCCTGTCACCCCACAACCATCCTGGTTATGTTCTTATAGATCGCGCCAACACAATTGATATTCTACGAAGGAACAGGCCATTCGTCGGCTAAGGATGGATTATGTTATCTATGGGTGCGCACTTGAAACACTTCAATCTGAAATCAGTCTGGAAGCAATGCCTGCTTTGGGGGGGAGCTGTTTGGCTTTTCCGTCCCATTGCACTGGCAGAAGCACAGGTCTTTGTTGTGAATGGTGCTGCCGTCGTTCAGGATGCCGTGGCGGCGGACGGTACCTCTCCCCATAAAATGCCGGGATTCAGCATTTCGGTGGATGAGAAAAAATTGAATCTGCTGGAAGACTACGAACGTTATATCCGGCATCGGATGTGGGAAAAAGCGCTGACGTCGCTCAAGGAACTCTCTGAGACAAAATCTACCTCGCGCCTGCTGCCGACCAGTGATGGTTTTCTGATTGATGCGGAAGACAGAGTCTTTCAGGCGCTGACTGCCTTGCCTCCCGAAGGACGCGAGGCGTTTCGACTGTTCTTTGACGGCAAAGCCCGCAAACAGTTTGAAGATCTCAACGCGTCAGGCAGGCTGGTGACTCCCCAGGCGGCAGCGGAAGCCCGAAAAATATATTCCCAGTATTTTTTAACTTCCATCGGTGATGATGTCGCTGACCTGCTGGGTAATGATGCGTTCGAGCAGGGGCAGTTCCATCAGGCTGCGCGCTATTGGCGTGCTGTGTTGGACCACCATCCTGATTCCAATCTTTCCGAAATGGATCTGAATGTCAAATACGCGCTCGCTCTGATACGTAACGGGCAGATGGAACAGGCGGCTGCGACGATTCAACTCATCTCCCAACAGTATTCCGATCAGAAAGTGACATTAGGAGGCGACGCGGTCGATCCTGTGATGTATCTCAAATCGTTGATGCCTGCTGACTCTGAAAAAAGTGACAATCACTCTGTTGCGACGACTGCGCTTTCGAATCGGATTTCTCAGCCGCTTCAGATATCAGACAAACAGATAGCACCTCGCTGGCAGGTCACTTATCTGGACCAGGCGGCAGAACAGGCAATCGTCAATTCCCAGTCTGACTATTATGGACGCAGCAAATCGTATCAGACATTCGTGCCCCCGATGGCCGTGGATGACAAACGGGCCTACTTTAATTTTTACGGGATCTGTTTCGGCGTCGATCTGCAGACCGGCAAGCTGGTCTGGCGGAACGCGAAGTTCAAAGACCTCGGCACCAACTTCAATAATTACAGCTTTCATCAGTCATCCAATCTGAACCAGTACCATATTACTGTCGACGGCAACTATGTACTGACAACCTTGATTCCCCAGAAAGAGATGAACCGGTATCGCGCCTGTTATCGATTGATTGCCTATCATCGGGATTCCGGAAAACAGCTTTGGCAGAGCAGTCAGACCAATGAGAGCTTTATTTCAAAACCACTCGTCGCTGGCGAGCAGATTTATGTGATTTCTCATCAGCAGAATAATAAACTACTGACAATGAACTGCCTGCAGCTGAAAACCGGGAAGAAACAGTGGTCGATTCCCCTGGGAAGTGTGGTTGCTGGAAACACCTCGAACGGCATGCCTGTCATGCCGGTTCCGATTTTGCGGAAGACCGGGGACAGCCTGCTGATTCTGACGAATAACGGTGCCCTGTTTGAGATCGATCTTTCGACCAAAGCTATCAACTGGGCATTCCGGTATCCTTACAAAGTCGATCAGACCAATTCCAATTATTACTATGCGGCGATTGATGAGGAGGTTCTGTTGCATTCCGAAGGACAGATGCTGCGGGATCAGAACCTGGTTTATTTCAAAGAAGCAGGCATGGATAAAGTCTTTGCTCTGGATCTGGCTGCAAAAAAAATGCTCTGGGAACGCCCGATCAAGACATCGGCACAACTGGTGGGTATCGATCAGAAGAATATCTATCTCCTGTCACGGGAACTGGAAGCCATTGACCGCAAATCGCATGAACTGAACTGGGCAGTCAAGTTGCCCGTAGCCGCCGGAGGTATGAGTGCCCTGCTCGATCCGGAGCAGCTCTGGGTATTCACCAGCCGGGGGATTTTTGAAATTTCCAAGACAAATGGTGACATTCTTGGAATCTATCGAGGGCATGATCTGTCTTCGCTGGGAGGCTCGATCGATTTCAGGCAGGGACTGATAATGTGTGTTTCGAATCAGGCTGTCACTGCCTACCCGGTGACCTTCCCCGGATCATCAGATCAGAAGTCAAAACCTTAACACGAATGAATCACTTTTAAACGACTGGATACGGAATTGAATATGAGTGGTCTGTCCCGATTGTTACGACGAGTTACTTTGTTTTCACTGACAGTCCTCTTTTGCTGGATCATGATGACGCATTCGTCTGCTGCAGCCGAAAATCAGGGGATTACGGTGATGGGTCTGGGCAGCGTCGAAGCAAAGCCTTCCGTTGTTGAACTGACGGGAATTGTAATCGGTCAGGGACAACTGGCCGGCGATGCGGTTACCAAGTTTCATGGTAATCGCAGACGGGCGGAAACCGCTTTCAAAAATCTGAAGATCCCGGGGCTGGAAGTCGTGGAAGAAGGTCTGTCTCTGTATTCTTCTTTGAATGCGAGTCAGATGCAGGCCATGATGCGCGGCATGGCAGTGAATAATACGGATTCACAGGAATTGTCAGTGTCTGAAACACTCAAACTGCGCGTGACTGGAATTGACAAGTTGAGCTCCCAGGAACTGCTGGAAATGATTGTACGCATCGTTGATTCCGGTAAAGATGCCGGTGTGATTATCGGTAACGACACTTCGCCCAGTGTACCGGGCACTTACAATCCATCAAAAGCCCGCAACACGATGGCTACATTCAAAGTGACGGACGTGGAAAAACTGAAAGAAGCGGCTTACGAACAGGCCGTCAAAGATGCGCGGTCCCAGGCGGAGAAGCTGGCGAAGCTCACGGGTGTCAAACTGGGAAAAGTGATCTCTGTCGATGGCGTCGGTGACAGTCAGAAAAATACGGCAGCCATTTATAATCAGATCATTTCACAGTACATGTCAGCGACAAGAGTCAATCAGACTGAAGAACAGGCATCGACTTTATTGAAAGCCATCCCGATCGCGGTGGCAGTGCGTGTGACTTATTCCATTGAGTAACAGGCAGGAAATTCAAGGACGGGCGTCTTATGAAATTTAAAACACTGTTGACGGGCTGTACGCTGTGTCTGATGTTAATCCTCAGACCAGTTGAAATGCGTGGGGAAGAGATTCTCCCCAAACATATGACGCCTGCTGCTGTCAAATCAATTGAACGCGGGCTGGCATACCTGGCCAAACAGCAGACCGCCGGAGGCAGCTTTCAGACCACTCAGGATGGCAGTACGTACCCGGTTTCCATGACTTCGCTGGCTGGCATCGCCTTTCTGGCCAACGGGAATACCTCCAGTCGTGGTCCTTATGCTGACCAGGTTCGTAAAGCGACCGAATATGTTCTCAGCCAGGCACAGGGAAATGGGTTGATCGCTGCAGGCGCAGAAAATGGTCGTCCGATGTACGGCCATGGTTTCTCACTCCTGTTTCTGTCCAGCGTATACGGTATGGAGACAGACGCGAAAGTGCGCGACCGGATTGCCAAAGTCGTCAAAGACGGGATTCAGTTAACGGCTTCCGGTCAGAGTAATAGGGGAGGCTGGATCTATACGCCTGGAGGTGGCGATGAAGGGAGTGTGACCGTCACGCAAATGCAGGGACTGCGCGCGGCGCACAATGCCGGCTTTACCGTGCCTAAAAGTACCATTCAAAATGCGGTCCGCTACCTGGAACTCTGCCAGACTCCCGAAGGAGGGATTCGTTACTCTTATAACTCAGGTAACGATACCCGACTGCCGATTTCCGCGGCTGCCATTACCTGCCTGTACTCCGCAGGAGAATACGAATCACCACTTGCGGAAGAATGTATGGAATATGTCTATGGCCAGTTCAAGAATCGGAAAAACGGATTTCAGTCGGGACATTATTTTTATTTGAACCTTTACGCCGCCCAGGCGTTTTATCAGGCAGGCGATGAGTACTGGGATGCCTATTATCCCGGTCAGCGGGACAGTCTGGTCAAATCACAGACATCCAACGGCAGCTGGAATGGAGATGGAGTGGGTCCCGTTTTCGGTACCAGTGTGGCGTTGATTGTCCTGCAGCTGCCTTACAAATACTTACCCATTTATCAACGATGAATTTCTAGAGCGTATCACATTTAACCAGAGCGTCGTTCAATCTAATCTACTCGTCTCAAATGGCCTTGGAGACGCTACAGTAAAACTGGACTCAGTCTAACGAATATAACCGGTCGTTTCAGACTGGTAGAACAGGGAGTGAATCTTGTCAGAGATTAAAACAGCACCAGACATGGTCGCACTGGAAAAACTGAAAGTGGCCCAGGAACGCATCCGAGAACAGATTCGTACCGTCGTGATCGGTCAGGACGATGTCGTAGAACAGTTGCTGGTCAGTATTCTGGCTGGCGGACATTGTATTCTGGAAGGTGTCCCGGGGCTGGCAAAGACGCTGCTGGTTTCGACACTCGCCAAAAGCCTGTCATTGGATTTCGGGCGGATTCAATTTACTCCCGACCTGATGCCCGCTGACATTACCGGAACCGACGTGATCTATGAAGACCGTCAAAGCGGGACCCGGGAATTCAAATTCATTGAAGGTCCCATCTTTACGAACCTGTTGCTGGCCGACGAAATTAACCGTACGCCTCCCAAAACGCAGGCCGCATTACTGCAGGGGATGCAGGAAAAGAACATCTCGGCGGGAACCAAACATTACCAGCTCCCCCGTCCTTTTTTTGTTCTGGCGACACAGAACCCGATTGAACAGGAGGGGACCTATCCCCTGCCCGAAGCACAGCTGGACCGTTTCCTGATGAAGATCATCGTCAAGTATCCGACGCGCGACGAAGAACGCCAGATTTATAAGGCGGTCACAGGCGATGATCAGGTGGAACCGGAATCAACGTTGACCGGGGAAGAAGTTCTGGAACTGCAGCATCTGGTCCGCCGTGTGCCAATCAGTGATTTTCTGGTCGATTATACGATGGACCTGATTCGGGCCACCCGTCGGGACGGAGATGATGCGCCCGAATTCATCAATCGCTGGGTTCTGTGGGGCGCGGGGCCGCGTGGCGGGCAGTCGTTGATCCTCGCGGCGAAAGCTCGTGCCGCGCTTTATGGTCGCCCTGAAGTCACTGTGGAAGACCTGCAGGCTGTCGCGAAAGCAGTGTTAAGACATCGTATTGTATTGTCTTACAATGCCGAGTCCGAAGGACAGTCTCCCGATACCGTGATCGAAAAACTGATTGAAGAAACGCCGTTACAACAGAGTGCAGCCGGAAAGGATGGACAGTATGAAAGAATACTTAAATCCTGAAATTATCAGTCGGATTGCAGGGATTGGATTCAAAACAAAACAGCCTGTCGAAGGTTCGATTGCCGGCCTGCATCGCAGTCCTCTACATGGTCTGTCGCCTGAATTTGCAGACTACCGCAGTTATACACCCGGCGATGATCTGAAAAATCTGGACTGGAAAGCTTACGCACGCTCGGACCGTTTCTATATCAAACGATTCGAAGAAGAGTCAAACCTGCGCGCCGTGTTTATTATCGATTCTTCCTCTTCGATGGCATACGGAGGACCCCAGAATTCGAAATATGATTGCGCGGCCACGATTGCCGTCTCCCTGTCGGCAGTCTTACTGAAACAGCGCGATGCGGTGGGCCTGGCGATTCTGAATGACCACGTGCAGGAAGATCTGCGAACCGGGAGCACGCCCTCCCATCTTTCGAAGTTCATCGAGGTCCTCAAGCAGGTCGAACTGGAGGGAGAAACGGATATCGGCCCTGCGGTATCCCAGGTGGCAGACCAGATTCATCGACGCGGCGTGGTGGTCGTGCTGTCAGATCTGTTGACGCCTCTGGATCGGTTTTATGAATCGCTGGGGAAACTGCAGCACGCCGGGCATGAAGTGATCGTGGTACACATCCTGCATCGTGATGAAGTGGAGATGCCTTTTAAGGATTCTGTGATCTTTAAGGACATCGAAGGCGAAGAAGAGATCTTCGCCGAGCCCTGGGCGTTTCATAAAGCGTACCAGGCGGCCATGGAACAGTTCATTCAGGAAACCCGTCAGCGCTGTCAGTATTGTGGCATTGACTATCTGCAGGTGTTGACGGATGAAAACCTGGCAGTCGTTTTAAGCAGTTATTTACACAACCGACAGTTTGCGGGGGCAAAAACGCATCGTGGCAGGATGTCTGCACTGGCGGGCACTTCAAACCAGGAGACCCAGTCGGAAACCGTTTCGAACTCCCCTGCCCCCGATGTAGAACAACGTTCCTGACAGAAAGAGAATTTCGAAAGACACTATGCAGTTTCTGGCCCCTTTATTACTGACGGGAACGGTTCTGGCAACCGCTCCCATTATCATCCACCTGTTAAACCGGCGAAGGTTTATCCGCGTGGACTGGGCGCCGATGGAATATCTCAAACTGACCCTCAAAACCAACAAGCGTCGCTTGAAACTGGAACAGTGGTTGCTGCTGGCGATCCGCACATTAGCAGTGCTGGCTTTGTTTCTGGCGGTCGCCCGTCCGATCAGTTCGGGGACCAATCTGGCGGGATTTCTATCTGTCGAAGGCCGGGCCAGTCGCGTGATTGTGATTGATGACTCGCTGAGTATGGCTTATCGGAAGACCGATCAGAGTGCCTTTGAACGGGCCCAGAATGCCACGCGACAGGTGCTGAATCAGCTGGGGCCCCAGGATTCTGTCTCTGTCGTTCTGGCATCGAATCCGGCTGCGCCGCTGGTGCGGATGTCACATCTGGATGAGAGTGAACGAAAAAAACTGGTCAGCCGCGTGAATGAATTGTCGCATTCCCAGACAGGCAGTCATTGGATGTCGACGCTGGAAGATATCGATCGCCAGCTTCAGGAAGCCACATTCCCCGTCAAGGAAGTCATCATTATCACTGATCTCTGGCAGGCCGGCTGGACTGATGAGGTGCGTGATCTGTTTGATCGCTGGTCTCAGGAACAGGTGACGGTCCGCTTTATTGATATCGGTGATGAGCCGGCAGGCAATCGCGTATTACGTTCCCTGGAACTGGATAGTCGGATCGCACTGGTGGACCAGGAAGTGAAACTGACGGCGATGATCGAAAATGCCGGTGAAGAACCTTTGAAATCGGGACAGGCGTTATTAACCGTGGATGGCAATGTGACGCCGGTGACACTACCTGAAATTCCAGCTGAGAAAACGGTGAGTGTGCCAATCAGTGTACGATTTGACCAGGCGGGTCAGCATACGGTCACACTCAGCATTCCTGCTGACAAATTACTGGATGACAATGTGCAGCGCAAGATCATCAACGTACGCCAGATGGTAGATGTCGTACTTGTGGATGGAGAGCCGGGACTGAATCCGTTTGAAAGTGAAACCGATTTTCTGGCACTGGCACTCTCTGCGGGGAATTCCAACTGGCAGGTGACCCAGGCGGAGAGCTCGACCTGGAAAACACAACTTTTAACGGCCCCCGACCTGATTGTACTGGCCAACGTCGATCAATTGTCCAAAGAGCGAATCAAAGAACTCGAAGAGCTGGTCACTCTGGGAACCGGACTGATGATCTTTGCCGGCGACCAGTGTGATCTGCAGCTCTATAACGAGGGTTTGTACAAAGGGGGAAATGGACTACTGCCGGCACGACTGCAGCAGGTACGGGATCTCTCTTCCCAGGGATTGGTGATTGAACCGATTGCGGATTCGCCGATTGAATTACTGAAAGGTTTGACGCCCGAACTCTTGAGCCGCATCCGACCGCGACGTTTCGTCGATGTGACCCTGGATGCCGGAGCCGATTCGTTACAGACACGCGTGCTGGCACGCTGGAATGATGCACAACAGTCGCCAGCGGTTCTGGAAAAACGGTTTGGCGAAGGACGCGTACTGTTGTGGACCATCACCGCAGATAAGAAGTGGAGCGACTGGCCTGCCGAGGCGAGTTTTGTTCTGGCAATGCGTGTCGCGGCACAACAGATCGCCGCTGACATCCAACGGGGCGAGAATCTGACGGCAGGTGAGCCCATCCATTTTGAGCTGGAAACGGTTACGGCACCTCAGTCGGGCGAACTGATCTGGCTGGAGCAGGAACAGAACCCCCTGGAACTTGTCTTTGCCAGCAATGCCGCGGGCAAAACCACACTCAGTTCTCCCGCGGTTCGCTTTGCCGGTGTTGTGGAAGCCGAGTGGCAGGATGCGCAACTCGGAAAACAGACACAAAAATTTGCGATCAATGCCGATGTGAATGACTCGTTACAGAAGAAACTGGATGAACCGGCTTTACAGCAGTTTCTGGGAAAAATGCCTTTAAAGCTGATTCGGTACCAGGGGAAAGAAATGGACCTCACCACCGAAGGGACCGAGTTGTGGCGTTACCTGGCAGTGGTGTTACTGGGCTGTCTGATCTCAGAAAGTATGCTGGCGACTTTTATTGGCCGTCGGCGATAAACAGAAAGAAGTGACTTTGAACGGTTTTCTGGAATTCCTGTTTGGCATCAAAGCTTCGACCTGGACCGAAGGAGGCCATTGGTCTGCGCAGTGGGTCGGGCTGCCTGGAGGAGACTGGCGACTGTTGCTGATTCTGGGAATTCTCGTTTTGATTGGTGGTGGCTGGTGGCTCTATCAACGTGACGCCCGGCAGGTCCCTTTCGTGCGTCGCTGTCTGCTGTATACGATTCGTATTTCTATTGTCCTGCTGGTGATTGCCATGCTGCTGGAACCGATTCTGGTGTTGAGCAAGGAAGAAAAAATTCCTTCGCATCTGCTGGTGCTGATGGACAATTCCCTTTCCATGTCTTTAAAAGACGCCTGGAAGGATGAAGACAAAGCCACCCAGGTCTCCCGAAATCTGGGAATGTCAGCTGATACAGCGGCGTTGCGACAGATGAATCGCATGCAACTCGCTCAGAAACTGGTGAATGAACCGTTCCTGAAAAAACTGTCCGCGGACGGAGCACGCACCGTTCATCTCCACAGTTTCTCTGACAAATTTAATCCCGAGGCGCTGTCACTAAGTGAAGAATGGCAGCCAGGCGGGACGGGAACCGCGATTGCCAGTTCCCTGAGGCAGGCACTACTGTCGTATTCGGGAATGCCTTTATCGGGCGTGTTGATTGTCAGCGATGGTCAGTCGACGGCAGGAGAAGCGCCGGAAGAAGTTCTGCAGATGCTTTCAGATGAAGGTGTGCCTCTGGTGACAGTCGGCGTGGGAACCACCGAGGGGCCACGGAATGTCGCGATCACTGAACTGGAAGCCAGCCCGGTGGTCTTTGTGCAGGATCCCAATCAGATCACCGTGCATATTGAATCGCGGGGCATGCAGGCGGAATCGGCCACTTTAGTGATCGAGCAGCGCAGGAACGGCGGCCCCTGGCAGGAATTTATCCGCGAAGAGATCGTGCTCAATCTGGACGGCGCCCTGCAGCCTAAAACATACGAATTCAGCGAGACCAAAACGGGGAAACTGGAGTTTCGGGCCAAGATCGTCGATGCAGGCCCGGAAATCTCGCAGGATGACAATCTGGCGTCCGCGGAAGTGCGGGTGATTCGTCAGCGGCTGAATGTGTTGTTCATCGCCGGTTCCACATTTCCCGAAGTGCAGTTCCTGCGGAATACGTTTCTGCGTGATCGACAGATTAATCTCTCATCGTGGCTGATGGCCGCTGATAAAACTTACGAACATCCGGGAGACCTGCCGATCCGTCGGCTGCCTGTGACCCAGGAAGAGATGAATGATTATGACTGTGTGATCCTGTACGACCCCGATCCTACTCAGTGGCCGATCAACTTTCCGGAACTGCTGACAAGCTTCGTCACCAAGGCGGGAGGCGGACTCGTTTATATTGCCGGCGAAATGCAGACGGCACAGATGTTTGATCGCCAGTCTGATCCGTCGCTCAGCTGGCTGAATCTGCTGCCCGTCATCCGGGAACCGGGTCTGTTTCGATCGCAGGTGCAGATCCGCCTGAGTGCGCGTTCGCCCTGGAAGCTGGATGTGACGGATCCGGGATTTCAGGATCCGATCTTCACTTTTTCTACGGATCGCCAGGCCAATGAACAGATTCTGGATAATCTGCCCGGGATGTTCTGGCATTTCCCCGTTACCAAAGCCAAGCCGGGCGCAACCGTTCTGGCAGTGCACGCCGATCCCCGCATGCGTAATGAATATGGTCAGGAAGTTTTGATTGCTTCACAGCGCGTGGGACCCGGCTGGTCGATCTTTATCGGCTTTGACAGTACCTATCGCTGGCGTTACCTGGATGAGCAGTTTTTTGATGGCTTCTGGGCACGGGTCGTGGATCGCGCGGGGCGCAGCAAACAGCTGGGGGGAAATTATCCGTTTCGACTGTCGACACCCCAGGCCACTTACCAACCGGGCGGTCAGGCAAAAATCATTGCCCGGTTTCTGGATGAATCGCAAATGGAACCGGGGTTGCAGCGCCTGTACGGTGATGTCGAACGCGGTGATGATCAGCCGATACCGTTGACACTCACTCCGGGAAACAAAGCGGGTGAGTTTTCTACCTCGTTTCCGGTCACGCAGCCGGGAACTTATTTCGTGCGAGTCTGGCTGGGGGACGAAGCGGCAGGCGCGACTGTCAAAGCAGCGACACTGCCGATTAAAGTCGAGTTTCCGAACAAGGAACTGGAAAACCCGACTCTGGACGAAGCGTTCCTGCAGACGATGGCGGTTTCTACGGGAGGGCGTGTGTTTGATCTTTCGGAGTCAGACGGAATCGTGAATGCGTTTAAAATCAAACAGGTCTCCCGCCTGCTGGAAGAACGACAGGAGATCTGGGATGCGCCCCTGTTTTATATACTGATTTTCGGTCTGCTGGTCACAGAATGGATCTTGCGAAAATGGTGTCGACTGATTTAACAACTGGATTAACGAATCGAAGGAGTTACTGATAGATGTCACCCACGCCACGATCTGATGAATTCGAGGCGCTGCAGCAGACGATTGCCGGGAAACTGGAACGCGTCGGGGTCGCTTTACGCAGACATACTCTGCTGGAAGCGACGGTGCGGATTCTCGCGGCTCTGCTGGGACTGGCAAGTCTGTCACTATTGTTTGACTGGTGGCTGGGGCTGAGCCTGGTAGCTCGTATGCTGTATCTGCTGGTCTGCGTGGCGGTGATGGGTTATCTGATCTACCGGTATGTTTATCTGCCTTTGCGGGTATCGTTGTCCCCCATTGAAATTGCGAATTTGATTGATCGCTCCCAAAAAGTGATTCCTCAACAGGCACTGGCGCCGCGTGTTGCCAGTGTGCTGCAGTTGCCTGGTCATCTGACACAGTCTGAACAGTCTCAGCCGATGATTGAACAGGCGGTACAGTCGAATTATCAGTCCCTCAGTCAGTATTCCTTTCAGGAAGTGATTGATTCCCGGCATACGCGAAATTGCCTGTTGATTTTGCTGGCGGTGATTCTGATTCCCGTGGGATTTGGAATCGCAGCGCCGGAAGCGGGCCGGTTATGGAGTCAGCGGTGGTTTGCAGGGTCGAACGCGCCCTGGCCGCGCAATACGCGTTTGACGGTCGTGGGGCTCAAGGATGGACAGTGGATCATTCCCCGCGGGGAGTCGGCAGCATTACAGGTGGTCGTCGAAGATCAGGAAGAACCGACGGAAAGTGTGTGGCTGTACCTGACAGGAGAAGAGGGAAACAGTGAAACGATAACAATGAACCGTTTTCAGGAGGGGGATTTTCGATACGAAGTGCCCCCGCTGCAACTGCCGGTTCAAGCTTATGCCTGGGGCGGAGATGGTGAATCGGAGCCCTTTGAGATCGTTCCCATCGATCGTCCGCGAATTACCGATTTGAAGCTGCAGGCGACGCATCCCCGGCTCTCAGAACCATTTGTGTCACATTTCTCCGCCAGTGAGGGGAATGTGAGATTATTGCCACAATCGGAGGTGCTGCTGGAATTGACGACAAATGTCAAAGTCCGGGAGATTGACGTTGATTCTGAGGACGTTTCGTTACAATGGAAGAGTACAGATGGTAAGCATTTTCAGGCAGCATGGACGCATGAGAAGCCTGTCAACTTTCGGTTGACGTTACACTCGGCAGAGCATGAGATTCATTCGCATCCACGACCGGTTTCGATCGGTGTGCAGCCGGATCGTGGTCCTCGATTGAGTTTCCGGTATTCAGGAGTTCGACAGCGGATTACAGCAGACGCCACAATCCCCTTCTCGATCATCGCCCGCGACGACTTTGGTATCAGGTGGGTGGGCATGGATTCGAATCTGCCACTGGCTGAAACAGAAACGAAAAAAAGTCAGAATGTGACGGAAGCGGCTCTGGATCAGGTGTTTGGAAACCCGGAAGCAGAAAAGAAAAAGCAGGCAGTTACCAAAAAAGATTATCCCGTCTACGGACCTGCGGATCCTGCGGTGGAGAATGTGATAGAAGACGAAAAACGTGTGTCGATCTCAGAATTGAAATTAAGTCCCGGTGCGGTAATCACGTTTCAAAGTCATGCGGAGGATAACTGTTATACCGGGGTGCAGCAGACGAGTTCCCGTCAACTGGTGTTTCGCGTTGTCAAACCGGAAGAACTGTTTCGGGAAATACTGTTAAGGCAACAGCAGTTGCGTTCGCGATTAAGGAAAGCCCGGGATCAGGCGGAACAATTGAGAGATCAACTGAAGCTGGCACAAAGTCTGGATCAGGCAGCCGACTGGATGCGACAGCATCAACTGGTCAGACGGGAAACAGGACAGGTCAGCCATGCGTTGAACGCTTCGGTTGAGGAAATGAAGCTGAACCAGCTCGGAGGAGAAGAGACCTATCAGTTGATTTCACAGACAGTGCTCAAACCCCTGGAAGATCTGCATGATCGTGAGATGGAATTACAGCGACAGTCGCTGGAAACATTACGGGGAGACTCCCCTGACCCGATGGAACAGATCCATACGCGTCAAGACGAGATTTTGAAATCCATGGATCAGATATTGAATAACATGGCACAGTGGGACAGTTTTATTGATGTGGTCAACCAGTTGAATGCCGTGATTAAACTGGAACAGCTGGTGAAAGAGAAAACAGAAGAACTGAAGAAAAAACAGGTGAATTCAATCTTCGATAATTGAAGTCAGAAACATATTTCAAGGCCCCCTGTTATGGAGGTGAGGGACATGCGGAGCAGAAAAAAAATAATAGCGTCGGGACTGGTGTTGATGTTCGTCATCTCCCAGATGATGGGCGCGGTATCTGCTGCTGACAAAGCAGCCGCTGATGACGGTAAAAAAATTGCGCCCCAAACGCAGATTCAGTTTGAGCAGGACAAAGCGAAAGCGCATATGCAGGAACTGGAAGAGCGGATGTTTCGGCTCTCCAAGCTGATTCGCGAATCGCAGCCGGACGATGCGGCGCGGTTGCTGCTGGGACTGCGAAAAGCCCGCGAACAGCTGATCCTGGATCGAATGGGTGAAGCTTCCAAAATGCTGGATGATCTCAAACTGGATAAAGCCAGCCAGGAACAGAAAGAGATCCTGGTTCTGCTGGAAGAACTCAAAAAACTGTTGCTGACCGCCGACATCGGGCTGGAGCTGAAACTGGACCAGTTGCGTAAGCTGATTGATTCGCGTGAGACGTTAAATAAATTACTGAAGAAGGAAGAGCTGCAACTCTCGAATACACTGGAGCAGCAGAAAAAAAGTGGCAATAAAAAAGATTTGAAAGCGCTGGAAACCAGCGAGCAGCGCAATCAGAAGTCCGCAGAAAATCTGGAACAGATGCTGCGTGAATACGGGCCGGCCTCGCAGAGTATCTGTAAGTCACTGTCAGGTGCAGGAAAATGTATGGGCGGCGCCTGCAAGAAGCTGGGAGATTCTCAACCCAAGCCTGCGTCTGAAGAACAGAAAAAGGCGATTGAGCAGTTGAGCTCGGCACAGCAGGATACGAAAAAGCTGGAAGACAAACTGCGGAAAGAAGTCGAATCACTGGTACGTCAGCGGGTGATGGATCAGCTGCAGGATATGATTGCGCAGCAGAAACAGATTCGCGAAGTCACAACCAAGCTGCAGGATCGTGTGGCCCAGAAACAGAAACAGGCTTTGGCGGCTGTACGCAGACTGGCGACTTCGGAGGAAAAAATTATCAGCCTCTGTAGTGAGTCAATCGAACTATGTGAACTGACGCAGTTCAGCCTGGTCCTGCCCGTGGCGTTGGGCGCTGTGCGGGAACAGATGGAACTGGTCGATGAAGGTCTGTTGCTGGCGCAAGCCGACAAACAGATGATTAATGATCAAAAGCAGATTGAGACCGATCTGCAGGCATTGCTGGATGCGATGATTGATGCCTCCCGACCGTCCAATAAAAATGGAGGGGGCCAGTGTAAAGGCTGTAAAGGGAATCGCAACAAACTGCTGGCAGAAGTCAAAATGTTACGCTGGATGCAGCAGTCCGTTCATACGCGCACTGATCAGCTGGATCGACAGATTGAGAAGAAAAAAATCACGGAAGCGTCACGTCAGGAACGGATTGATCTGCTTTCGGTCCGTCAGAAAGAAATTGATTTAATCACCGGACGATTACACAGTATGACCTGTCCCCATTGTCTGGCAGGAGAATAATAATGAAACGTACCCAATCCCATCAAACCCACTTGAGATTCCTGTTCTCATTGACGATTTGTGCCCCGCTGTTTTATGCAGGCGGTCTGCAGAGTGCATTCGCAGATGCGGTCGAAGCGGCAAAGCCAGGAGCAAAACAGGTTAAAGCACCGCTGATCATTCCGCCGGTACCGAAAGACAATCTGTCGCAACTGAAGGATGATGCCTGGCTGAAGGATCCTTTCAAAAATATTCAGACCGATGTGAAGTCAGTCATTACTGATTTTGATAAAGGGCAGACGACACAGCCTGCGAAAACCACGCAGCCCCGCATTATCAGTCGACTGGATACGCTGGTGGAGATGCTGGAAAAGTCGTGTAAAAAAGGGGGGGGAGCGGCAGGCGCAAATCCTTCACGTCCGGCCAATTCATCTACTTTGGGGAAAGGTCCCGGCGGAGAGGGGGAACTGAAGGCCCCCGATAAAAAGGGACGCAACTGGGCAGACCTGACGCCGAAACAGCGAGAGAAGATTCTGCAGTCGCGTACGGAAGGCTTTCCACCCGGCTATGAAGACATTCTGGCAGATTATTTTCGACGTCTGGCGCGAAATCAGGAAGTCGATAAAACAAAACCGACTTCCGAGAAACAAGATTAAAGACTCTGATGCAGATGGTATTTCTTATGAAGAAGTGTAATTTAAGCGGCTTGTTGCTGGCGGTGCTGATCTGTGTGGCGGAACTGTTGCTCTGTCCGCTCGCCTCTGCCGATGAAGTGCTGCTCTATGATGGGAAAAATGTCTCGGGTAAGATCCGTTCTGTCGATTCCAGCATATTGAAGATCGAGGTCGGTAAAGACCTGCAGGAAATCAGCCTGTTTGATGTGACGTCTTACAAATTTCTGGAACCGGCGCTGCCTCAGAATGTGAGTCAGCTACTGATTGATGGGGAAAAGCCGAGTTATGCCGCGGGACCCCGTACTGCGAAAGTCAAACTTCGTAAAGGACTGCATCGCTTTACCCTGCCCTATTATCACTCGGTGGGACTGGCGAAGCTGGACATTCAGGTGTCAGGTCCGGGGATGAAAAAGGCGGAAGTACCCAAAGAGCAGTTGTTTCGCGTCAATACAGCAGTGCGCGAGATACCCGCGATCGAATACAAGATCGATGAAAAGGGATATCGACTGCCTGTCAAGATTGAGAAGCCGGAAAAATATATTGCGTACCGACTGATGGAATGGAGCCATCCTGTGAAGGTTAAATCGATGGCTGATCTGAAAGCGGTTCCGGTTAAAAAATATGGTGCAAGCCCGCGACTGGCTTTATTGAGCCGTCGCAGTGCCATCAATTTCGGAATTGTGTATGAAGGACTGATCCAGATTCCTCAGGACGGCGAATACACGTTTGCAGTGGAGACCGATAAAAACAGCAAGGCGAAACTCTACATCGGAGATTATCCCAGCGAACTCTATAAACAGGCGAAAAGAAAATTATCGTCCGGCTGGCAGGTGGCCTTTTCTCAAGCGGGAAAACTTTCGGGGACCTTAAAGGAATGGGCCAGGACGGGCATCCATTTTCAGGTTCCCGCTGCTGAAAAAGAGATTGACCTGATATTAAAACCGGGAGCCGTACATGAACTCTGGAAGATTCAGGAAGACAAGAAACAAACAAAGACGGTAGACCGCAAAGGGGAATCGAAGATCGAAGATTCGGCTTATGTCACCACGCAGGATGGGAATATTCATCGCGTGTCAGGTGAAGTGGTGGGGATTAACGAACAGAGTCTTTTGTTTCAATACCAGGGACAGGAACGCGAAGTCAATCTGGACCGGGTTGTGGGACTGGTCCTGTGGAAGAATCGCGTGCAACCTGAGAGCAAACTGGCGTTGCAGAGCCTGATGACTCTGATCGGCAATACGCAGATTCCCGGCGTGGTCGAACTGAACCAGGGCGCAACCGCCAGCATTACCATGCCGTGGGGCGATTCGTTTTCCATCAATAAGGATTATCTGGAGTCTGTGAAAACGGTCAACGCCCGTTCGGTTTCGCTGGTGGAAATCCAGCCGGACAGTGTGACGCAGGTCCCCTTTTTCAATCAGCGGTATCCCTACCAGGTCAACAAGAGTCTGGCTGGCCAGCCTTTGAAGATCGGGACGCAGTCGTTCTCCAAAGGACTGTGTGTGCATGCCCGGACGGTGCTGGTTTATCAACTGGGTAAAGAATTTGAACAATTCCAGACCACACCAGGCCTGCAGGCTGAAACGGGGAAACTGGGAAATGTCGCGGTCAAGGTCATGGCTGATGGCAAAACCCTGTTTGAAAAGCCAGAGTTTACCAGCGCCACGAAACTGGAATCACTCAGCCTGGATGTGACAGGCTGTGAGACTTTGACGCTGGTCGTTGATTTTGGAAAAGATCAGGATGTGGGAGATCGCTTTGTCTGGGGCGATCCAAAACTGATCCGGGCGGTACCCAAAGAACTGGCGGCGAATCAGAAATAATTGAAAACGAATTCCATTACAGCGATCAACCATGAAACAGTATTTAAAATTCAATCAGCATATTCAGTACACCTTTGGCTTGTCGAACGATCGCAGGCGGATGCGGGCTTTGACCGGTGCCATGATGGGGCTGCTCTGGCTTCTGTGCCCGTTGGGAAATGGCTGGGCTGGTGAACCTGAGGCTTCACCCTCGTCCAAACTGATCGTGAGAGATGTCAGTGTATTTCTGGTCTCGGCGCATGGTAAGAAGCTGAATGACACGGCTCTGTTTCGCTCCACGACCCCCGGTTATGTGCAGTCCCGCCGCTTGAGCGCCGATGCCAGTGAGAGCGACAAACCGGCACCACTGGGACTAATTACGTTTGCAGGGCCGGCGACAAAAGATATTGATGTGCTGCTGGAATTTCCCTCCGGGCGTTTTTTAGCGCATTGGCCTTCTGCACGAATTCAGTCGAAACGCATCTACTGGCGTTCACAGAATCTGCTTAAAGAGAGTCCGCTCAGCATGCAGTTGTCTGAATCCCACTGGCTGAGTCCGCTGCAAAAGGCGGATCGCCTGTATGTGAAAGGTATCGATAAATGTGATCGCTTTATTCTGTATGATGTGGAACTGAATCATAACCCGCGCATTACGATGACCCATGCTGAGAACGGTTTTCAGCTGCAGAATGCGGACACATATCCCCTGAAAGATCTGACGATCATGCAGCCTGCCGGTGAGAAGGATCATTGGAAAGTCGCAGCCATCAAACAGGTGCCCGGGATAAAAAAAGAGAATAAGCAGCCTGAGGCAAAATCAGATCCACCAGCGAAAGCGAAACCCGTTGACCCTTTATCAGAAGAATCGCTGAACAAGAAAAAAAAGGAAGCCCAGGCCAAAGCGCTACAAGCTCTGGGAAAACAGTTACAGGCGGCAGGTGCGTTACCGAAACTGGCTGAATCGGCCACGAAACCAGCTGAGAAGAAAGCGACAGCAGCAGCGACTGCCTCTAAAGCACCTGCTGTTTTAGTGCCCTATATAGAATCTGCCGGGCTGTCACAGGCGGGGGCGCTGGAGATCTGGAGGAAACAGCTGGTCGATCTGGGGCTGGGCACAACAGAAGTCGAACATGTCCTGCGCATTCTGGGTGAGCATGCCTTGCGAAGCGATCAGGCAACCGTTGTGTACTGTCTTGACGAAAGTTATCTCGACAAAATATTGCCGCTGGAAATTACCCCGTTTCCCGATGTGGTGCGTCGCACCGGAATTGTCATCCTGCTGGATGCGGATCCGGCGTTGTTGAAACGCATTGATGGCCTGATTGCGCAGCTGGGAAATCAGAGTTGGGAAAAACGCGAAGCAGCTCAGAAGAAGCTGGAAGAGTATGGGAAAGCCGCACAGGCACAATTGCAGAAAGCGACCAGCAATAAAGATCTGGAAATCGTATTTCGCGCCGAACAGATCCTCGGAAAGATTAAATAGACTGTAACCGGTTTTACTGCTGCGTCACCTGGACCATTTGGACAGGGTATCATAATAGATCGTCTCTGACGCTCTGGTTAAATGTGACGTGATCCAACTGAGTCGCCTGGACTGCAATCTGACTGGTAAATGTCAGTTATTGGTAAAATATGACTGGTGTCAGGGTAAAGCCGATGATGAAAAACGCCAGTGTCAGCCAGCCTGTAATGATCCGGGTTTTACCCAGGGGGACCGTGTCGTCGGCTGTGGGAGGATGATTGATGCCAAAAAATACAAGTAAGAGTATCAAGAGAGAGTAGCCATACTCATCCGCGTAAATCATATATCCCACTGCGGATGCCATCAGCAGGCGGGAAATCAGATTCGCTTTTTTACCCAGCAGTGTGTAGAGGATGTGACCCCCATCCAGCTGACCAATGGGAAGCAGATTCAATGCTGTGATGAAGATCCCGACCCAGCCTGCAAACAGCATCGGGTTTAAAATGACTTCCTGATTTTCCGCCAGAGGTCCGTGGACCAGTCTGATCATCCATTGCAGAATCAGAGGTTCTCCATAGCTCATCGTGCCTGGTTGCTTCAAAGTGACGGCAACCGTTGATTGCAGTACGCCCCAGTATGCGATCGGGAGCGCAAAGACCAGTCCCGCGAGGGGACCGGAAACGGCAATATCGAACATCTGTTTGCGATTGGCGATTCCGCCTCGTTGCAGAATCACGGCGCCCATGGTTCCAAACGGCGTGAGAGGCATGGGGATGAACAGAGGTCGGGTGGCGGGAATGTGGTAGCGTCGCGATTGCAGATAGTGCCCCATTTCATGGGAGAGCAAAATGAGCATCAAAGGACCCGCATAAGAAATTCCGTCGATGAAGAATCTCGTCCAGCCAACCAGCTGAATATGATCATACACGCGGGCGAATTCTCTGGGGACGGGAACAAACGGATTGTTATGTGTGGCACCGACAATGAACGTACTGAGGCAAGTCACCACAAACAGGATCAGTGGTACTTTACTGCGTGGCGGACGAACTGTATTTCGATAAGCAGGCTGCGCTGTGGAAAAATCTTTGACCTCGGTCTGATAGTCCTGTGGCTGCACAATAATGACAGGATCAGGGGGTGGCAGAGGATGATTTTTGTCAGGCATAAGAACATGTCTAGTAAATGAAAGTCGATTGTCCGGTTGCTGCTATTTTATACGGTGAGGAGTTATTAGAAGAGACGAGAAATTCGAAAAATTTGAAAATGAATTCCCGCTGCAGGTTCACTCTTCGGTATTCAAAGATCAGATCACGTTTATGACAATGGCTTATTACGCAAAATTCTTGAGGCTCTAAACACGTAATCGACTCCGCTGTACAGGGTGATGAGTGCCGCTGACCAGATAGAGATGTCGCGAAGCAGAATAAATGTGGGACTGTTATATGGGGCTTCCGGGCTGAGTGACAGCAGACAAAGAACCACTGCGACACATTGGACACCCATTTTGATTTTACCACTCCAGCTGGCGGAAAAATCACGACCATGCTGTTCGAGATAACCCCGGAGGCTGGTGATGAACATTTCCCGACCGATGATGATCAGCACAAACCAGGCATTGATTCCCGAAGAGGGAATGCCCGAAGAGGGACCACGTTCCAGTAGAAAAATGAAGGCACCACAGATAATGATTTTGTCCACAAAGGGGTCCAGGATCCGGCCCAGCGTGGTGACCTGATTGTATTTACGGGCAAAATAGCCGTCCAGAAAGTCGGTGGCAGCAGCCAGAATGAAGATGGCAGCAGAGGTCTTCCACCAGCCTTCCAGATAAATGATGACAAATAAGACCAGCGCGAGCACCAGTCGACTGACGGTGATCAGGTTCGGCAGATTCCAGATTTCTGGTCCTAAGAGTTCAGAACCGGTTTGCGGGTTCTCGGACTGTTTTTCCGCTGGTGAATTCATACTGTATAACTGTTTTCATTAGATAACGAGAGAATCAGAAGCAGCGCTCAGGACATCAGATTAAAGAACAGAGGTGTACGTCAGGTTAAATCAGAATCATACCCCGAGAGCCCGTTTGTATTTTATCGAGTTAGTCGCGAAGTTTACAGGTCAGCCTGTTTGCTTTTATGGGGAATCAGCAATCGATTCTTCAATGGGGAGTTCGCCGGCGACCAGTTTTGTATTACTGCGGGCATAAACACGTGTTTCTGCGTATGCTGGATGAGCCCAGGTTTCGCCGATCAGGCGGGCGCGGGCGAGTTCTTTGTAACCGGCAGGTGTCAGTTCAGCGAGAATCAAAGCACCTTCCGAATTGAGAATCAAAGCGCGCGAAGAATTGTTGAGCCAGACCAGACTGGCCTGCGGGTTGCGGCTGTTGCCGGGCGTCATCTGGTTGTCATCATCCCAGATTTTCTTGCCGGTGGCGTATTCGAAACAGGTCAGTCCGAACTGTTTGTCCAGCAGGTAGGCATAGCCATCCCGGTATAAAGGCTGTGACATCAGTCCCCGCAATGCGCGGCGGTCTTCCCATAAGAGTTCAGCCTGCCCAGGCTTCTCTCCCAACTGGATGGCTTTGGAACCTTCCCAGTAACCGGCGACTAAGATAATTCCCTCCTTTTCCATCGGACTGGCAATCGCTACGCCGTAAGTGACTTTATAGGGAACTGACCAGAAATGGGCACCGGTCCGTGGATCGACACTATGGATCTGATTCGGCGACCAGACAATCAACTGGTCCTGCTGGTTGTGATGAATCAGCAGTGGTGTGGCATAACCGGCTTCGTCTTGCAGTGAACGCCAGCGTTCTTTCCCTGTATTACAGTCGAGGGCGACAATGGCGGTTCCCTGTTCTGTTCCGCCCGGCATGAGAATTACCAGATCACCGATCAGATAGGGAGCGGCAGCATAACCCCATTGAGGGACTTTGCCGCCGAAGTCTGTAACGAGTTGTTTTTTCCAGATGATGTCGCCCGTATTCGCATCAAGGCAGAAGACATCCCCCATTGTACCCAGCGTATAGACCCGATTATTAACTACCGTGGGGGCACAGCGGGGACCGTTGCCGTAGTCCAGTTTGTCATAAACAGCCGGGTAAGAATGTGACCAGAGCTGTTTGCCGGTGAGCGCATCAAAGCAGAGTACGCGTTCAATATCCTGACGGTCGGCCCGATGTCCGTGAATGCCTTGTGCTTTTTCCTGTTCTTCAGGCGAAGTCACCGGTCGATCCATGAGATAGAGTTTGCGATGGGACACAGAGATGCCGCCATAACCTCCGCCGATTTCACGTTCCCAGAGTTTTTTCAGTCCGGTTTCGGGCCAGCTGGTTTTGATCGCCGGTCCCTGCCAGGTGCCATCTCCACGCGGACCGCGCCATTGGGGCCATTCTTCATATTGTTTTTGGGAGCTTTTCAGATTCGAAGCGGGAGTCTCGGCCTGGAGCGGAAGTGTCAACAGGATTGAACTGAAGAGGATGAGAAATAAACTGCGCATCAGATTCTCTTGCAGGTGGGAACAGGTTGGCGGGGAAACTGTTTTGAACCTCTATTTTCACGGATTTGAGCCGAAAGCTCAAGTGGTTCACCGAAAAATGGGCTGGCTGCGACTCAGATGAGTAGAGGATCCGGGAAGTGATCGGGAATGGTCGCCGGGTCGAGGAATGTCTGAAACCAGAGTTCAAGGACCAGCAGTGACCAGAGCCGCGCGCTGTGGTCCCACTGCAGATTCAGGTGCTCACTGATCAGCTGCTCGACGGCTTGCGGGTCAAAAATCTGACGGTCGATAGCCCTTTGATCTAAGAGTACATCAAACAGCAGTGGTTTGAGTTCGTTGCGGAACCAGTGATTAAGGGGGACACCAAAGCCCATCTTTTTCCGTGTTTGAATGGATTCGGGCAGCAGATCGGAAAAGGTATCAGTCAGGATCTGTTTGCCGCGGCCTTTGTGCATTTTGTATTTCAAAGGCATTGCCGCTGCGAGTTCAGCGACGTGGTGATCCAGGAACGGGCTGCGACATTCGAGGCTGTGTGCCATACTGGCGATATCGACTTTGGTCAGGATGTCACAGGGGAGATAGGTCTGCACATCGGTGGCCGTGGTGCGGGTGACAAAATCACGATCCGGGCAGAGCTGGTAGGCGTCGAGCAGAAACTGATCGGCGTCGAAGTCCGTGAGCTGTTCCCGGAATCCGGGGGAGTACATTTCCTGGCGTCGTTCGGTATCAAAAATACCAACCCATTTCAGATAGCGGCGTTCGGGGGGAACGGACAGTCCGGCGAGAAAGCGTTTGACGCGACGGCGAAACGATTTCTGCTCAACAGATGCAGGCATTTTCTGCCAGATTGAGGCGGTCATCATTTTTCTGGCGAAAGCGGGCAGGCGATCAAACCATTGGGACAAAGCAACCGCGCGGTACCGGTCATAGCCGGCGAACAGTTCATCTCCGCCATCTCCGGAGAGGGAGACGGTCACTTCCTGGCGGGTGACCTGCGAGAGATACATGGTGGGAATGGCGCTACTGTCCGCGAACGGTTCATCATAATGCCAGGCGAGGCGCGGCAGCATTTCCAGGGCGGCAGGTTCGACGACGTATTCGTGATGATCGGTTCCCAGCATCTTCGCTGCTTCGCGGGCATAGCTGCGTTCGTCAAACTGTTTGACCGGGAAACCGATCGAAAATGTGTGGACCGGGCGATCGGACATGCCCTGCATCAGTCCCGCGATGATGGTGGAATCGATGCCACCTGACAGGAAAGCGCCCAGGGGAACATCGCTGCGCATGCGAATCCGGACAGATTCGGTCAGGGTTTCTCGCAGAGCTGCTGACCACTGGTCTACTGACTGAAACGGGAACTGAGAATTGGTTTCCGGATGTTGATACGGGGGTGTCCAGTAGCGTTCAATCTGCAACTGCCCGTTTTCATAAACGGCCCGGTGTGCGGGCGGCAGTTTGTGATAACCTTTGAGGATCGACCAGGGGTGTGGCACATACTGGTAAGCAAGAAACAGATCAATCGCGTGGGGATCGACGGTTCTGTCGGCACCGGGAATCTGCAGCAGTGATTTCAGTTCACTGGCGAAACTCAGACGGTCTGCTTCCTGTCGGTAAAAAAGGGGTTTCTGCCCCAGGCGATCGCGGGCTATAAACAGACGCTGGCGGCGTTCATCCCAGATGGCAAACGCGAACATGCCTCGCAGGCGTTCGACGCAGGCGGTCCCCTGCTCTTCATAGAGGTGGACGATGACTTCGGTATCGGTTTCGGTCTTGAACTGATGCCCCTGTTGGATCAGTTCTTTGCGCAGTTCCTGGTAGTTATAGATTTCGCCGTTAAAGACAATCCAGACGGTTCCATCTTCGTTGGTGAGTGGCTGATGACCGGTTCCCAGGTCGATAATCGAGAGACGTCGATGTCCGAGCGCTGCACCAGCTTGGGACTGGGGTTGGAAATCGGCGAAGGAATTCCCGGGTGAAAACGATATGGATTTCCCCGGATTATCGGAATGAAAGCCTCCCGAATCATCCGGGCCTCGATGCGCCAGCACGCTGGTCATACGCTGTAGCACGTCGGGCGAGATGTTTTTGTCTCGCGAGGTCCACGAGGTACCGGTAATTCCACACATGGTAAACGGGTTCTAATCTTTGACTGAAAGGAAAAGTCTGATTGAGGATGCGATAATTTAAGCGAGCACTTCGCGGTAGAGTGCAGCGTAGCCTGCTGTCATTTTAGCGATACTGAAGTCCTGCTGCATCTTTTTTCGGGCAGCGGTGCCAAGATCAGTGGCGAGTTGAGGGTCTGCGAGGATACGTTCAGCATATTGTGCATACCCTGTGCAGTCACCGACTGAGGTTAAGAAACCGGTTTCCCCATGCATGACCAGTTCCCTGTTCGGGGGAATATCACTGGCGATGACCGGGATTCCATACGACATGGCTTCCATCAGGCTGTTGGACTGTCCTTCAAAATCACTGGCCAGCAGGAACAGGTCGAACAGGGGAAACAGCTGTTTCACATCCGGGCGGTGTCCCAGAAACCGCACATTGGGGGTTACCGTATATTTATGAGCCAACTGCTCCAGTTTGGCCCGTTCGGGGCCTTCGCCGATCAGCAGCAGAATGATCTTTTCGTTCATCTGTCTCAGCAGTTGCAGTGTCCAGAGCAGGTCTTCAATGCGTTTCTGCCGTGCCAGTCGTCCGACAAAGGCCATCAACCGTGCATCGTCGGGAATATCCTGTTGCTGAAATAGTTCTTTGCGAATGGATTCCGTACTGGTGACTTCGGGGATGGGAATCCCGTTGGGGACAACACGCAAGATCGATTCCGGGACGCCCTGCTGCTGATAAAAATCAACGACACTTTGAGAGTTGCCCACCAGCAGTGAGGTCTGTGGCAGCAGCCTGCGATCGACGTTGTGCTGCCAATTGCTTTTCCAGGAGTCAACACAACGCTCGGAGACTATGACTTTCGGCGTTTTCAGAGTTTTAGACATTCGTCTGACGGCCATTCTGCCATACGAGTTGGCAGCGAATAACCAGGTATGCAGGATATCGGGCTGTTGCTGCTCAATTGTTTTTTTGAGCGCGCGATAAGCGAGTGGATCAAATTTGAAGCGTTTGTTTAAGATCGTCACCGGGATATTGTGCTGGCGGAGCAGTGTTTCATAGGGGCCGCCGCGCGTGAGCGCAATGACCTGGACTTCGAATTCCTCTCTGGGCAGCGACGTGGCGAGCAGAGACAACTGTTTTTCTGCACCGGACTGATCCAGAGTGGGAATGAGGAGACTGACTTTTATCACGGTGGACTGATTCGCAATCATTGCTGGAATTGTTGACGGGTTGGCTCTTTGATCTGAGACTATAGTATTTTATACTGACTGTCAGGATCAATGTCTGATCTTAGCGATTTGTCATTTCGAATCATAGATTGAGAGTCCATGATCGTACAGTTTGGATCTGCCCTGGTTGAGCTGGTTCTGGGAGATATTACCACGCAGGAGGTGGATGCGATCGTGAATGCTGCCAATTCTTACCTGGCAGGTGGTGGGGGCGTGGATGGTGCGATTCATGACGCTGCAGGACCTGAAATTATGAAAGAACTGCAGCGCCGCTACCCTGACGGCTGTCCCACGGGGAGTGCCGTCGCGACAACAGCCGGTCAGCTCGCTGCCCGACATATCTTTCACGCCGTTGGTCCTGTCTGGCAGGGAGGCGGGAAAAAGGAGAGTCAGCTGTTGCAGTCCGCCTACGAGAGTTGCCTGGATCTGGCGGAACAACATAACTGCCGGTCTGTGGCTTTCCCTTCCATCAGCACAGGCGTTTATCGCTATCCTGTTGATCTGGCGGGCGAGATCGCATTGCGAACGGTGGCGACCAGGCTGGAGTCGACACAGCAGATTAAGCTGGTTCGGTTTGTGTTGTTCGATCAGGGGACCTTCGGCTGCTATTCACGTATTCTGGAAACCATGCTGGTATGAATGAATGACAAACGCAGTCGTAGAAGAATTCATTGCCTCGGATGGTTACCGTCTGCAGGGACGCGTCTGGCATCCGGAAAATCAACAGGCCCGGGTGACGCTCGTGATGCTGCATGGGATTCAGAGTCATTCCGGCTGGTATGAAGCCTCATGTCAACAGCTCTGTGAATACGGAGCATCCATCTGTTTTTTTGATCGCAGAGGTTCGGGACTCAATACGCCGAATCGCGGACATGCCGCACACTGGCGGCGGCTGGTTCAGGATGTGGTGCAGTTGTTATCTCTGCTCAGGTTTCAGCGGGAACAGTCAGACCATCCAGCGCCAATCGTGCTGCAGGGGATGAGCTGGGGAGCCAAACTGGCGACAGTGGTGGCAGCAGAGCGACCTGATTTAACAGACGGACTCGCGTTACTGTATCCGGGGATCAAAGCACGGGTCAAAGCGACTGCTGTGCAACAGATGCAGCTGTCATTGGCGGAGCGACTGGGAATCTGGGACAAACGGGTGCCGATTCCCTTGAGTGATCCAGCGTTGTTTACCGCTGATCCGGACTGGCAGAAATGGATCCAGGAAGATCCGCTGGCGTTACATGAAATAAGCGTGTCGTTCCTGCTGGCCAACCGGGAACTGGATCGCCGAGTGGATCACGCGGTAGAACAGATCGACTGTCCGGTGTTCTGTCAGCTGGCAGGACAGGATCAGATCATTGATAACCGGGCGACAGAAGTTTGTTTTTCACGCTTCCGGTTTGATCGGAAAACGCTGATTTCTTATCCCGAAGCGCGGCATACGCTGGAATTTGAACCTGATCGCGAACAGATGACAGCCGATTATATCAACTGGCTGAACGAATTTGTTTCTTCTGCGAAGATCTGCTAAATCCAGTGGAATCAGGGCAGACTTTTAGATTGAAGTTCCTAGAATAACAGTATGTTACCGACGGGCGTTTCCTGCCTTTTACCCTGATGGATGGATTTATGAAACGACAGACAATGACCCTGTTCACGTTGTTCGCATTCGTACTGCTGTGCTGTCAGGTATTGACGGCCGCTGATCCGATGAAGAAAAAAACGGGATCGACTGCGGATGCGAAATCAAAAGAGACCGACGAACTGGTTTCCCTGAACAGACAAAAAACGGTACTGCTGGATCTGCCCCACAAAAAACTGCTGTTGAAAACGCATGTCTGCCTGCAGGAGGGCGTGCTGGAAATGCTGTTGTGTAAGAAACAGACCAAAGAGCATGAGTCGATTCTGTCGATTGAGTCTCCGGCAACTGCCATTCATGCTGGCCTGCTGGCAATTGGTGCCAAGGTGGGGACGCCTGTTAAATTCACGCCGGAGTTTCAGCCTCCCCAGGGGCAGAAACTGAAACTTGAACTGGTCTGGAAAGACAAGGATGGGAAAGAGCAGCGCGAGTTGGCCCAGCAGTGGGTCAGAACAGCCACCAGTCGTTATTTCACCGCGATGCTGGATCGGTTACCAGAGGGGGTCACCATCGATAAAAAAAGTGAGCTGCGCTATGATGAGAAATACAAGGAACTGATCTGGTTCGGCCAGATGTCTAAAGAAACCCGTGATCAGTTTCTGACCAAGTCCAGAGACAAGGCATTTCAGAAAGCAATCAAAAAGTTCTACGATGAGAGTCAGCCTCGGATCATGAAGGCTGACTGGATCTTTGCCGGCAGTGGTTTCGCCCTCGATGAAATGACGGGCGAAAAATACTACTACGCAGAAAGTGGCGACCTGATCTGTGTTGCGAACTTTCCGACTGCAATCATTGATGTAAATATCGCCAGCTCGGCGTCGGGCGAAGGAAACCTGTTGTTCGAAGCGAACAAGGACAAGATACCCCCGCGTGGTACGCCGGTCACGATTGAGATCACACTGGCTGAAGACGAATCGAAAGATAAATCAAAAGACGGAACAAAATAGCCGGTTACTGAATCAAAGCGACGGCTTTTTTCATCGCGGCTGCAGTCGCAGCGACTGCCTGATCGGCGGGCATTTTTCTTAATGCGGCATTGAATGGTTCGGCCCGTACAGGTCCATCATATTTGAGCTGATTCAATGTATTCAGGAATGTTGCCAGATCGATCACGCCGGTCGCCATGGGAAGTTCGCGTTGCTGATCGAGCTGTTGATCGATTTCCAGACCGGCGGGGGCATCGTTCAGATCGACGGCTACGATATCGGCATTGGTCAATTTCAGCAGGTCGTCTCTGGATTCATGCGCGGTGTACCAGTGCCAGCTGTCCAGAATCAGGCCGACCCCCTGGACATCAATGGCTGCGATCAATTCACGGGCTTCTGGCAGAGAGTGAATGAAGGGAAACATTTTACTGGACCAGAGTGTTTTGGGGCCGACATATTCCAGCCCGAACCGCAGACCGTGGTCTGCCAGGACCTGCGAGATTTGTTTCAAACGGCGCGTATGCTGCTTGAAGTTCTGGTTATAGGTCAGTTCAGCATGTGTCGGCATGAGCCAGGTGCCTGTCCGGGTGACCCCTGCCCTTTGTAAAGCCGCCGAGTTTTGCGGGAGTCTGGCCAGTCCCTGTTTGAAGATCTCGTCCGTTTTACGAAAATCGACAGGCATGCCGGCGGCGCTGAAGACCAGATTTTTCTCTTTCATTTCTGCTTTGAGCTCATTCCGTTGGCTGTCTGAGAGTTTACCCAGGTAGCCTGCATCCGGTACGACGGCTTCGAATCCGTATTGATGGGCATAGTCGATTGCCTGTCGTTGATCTGCTTTGACCCCGATCCGACCGCAGGACAGATCCAGCTTCATGGATCTCTGCGCCGATGCTTTTGAGGGAGATGCCGTAAGTGATTTGAGCAAAGTGCCTGTGAACAGAGCAGCAGTAGAGGACTGAAGAAAAGCGCGCCGATTCAAATTCATGATGCAGACCATTTCGCAAAGGAGAGAAGATATCGGAATCAGGTTATGTATTACGTTTCGTCTAAATCATTGTAAATGAATGTCTTAGTAAAATAAAACCCGGACTGAATAAAACGAAGTGCATTTTGAATTCACAATTGCGATGGCAGAAAAACAGATGCGTGTGAGATTGGGGGTTATGCGGCGAGAGTATGGGTTTCATCTAATCTGAACCCATCCGGGTTTGAGAGTGTTCTGATTAAAAAACGGGCATCAGTTTTACTAATACTCGCCCGGCAAAATGACGAATTTTTAGTCATAGCCACCCCGAATGAATCAAAAAGACGGTTTGACAGTGAGGTCGAATCGGAACCTGGAGATGCACAAATCGGGAAATACGCAGCGAGCGTATTGTTCTCCGTTTTTGAAGACAGAACCGCCTACGGGTCAGGAGAGTTCCTTCTTCAGAGTGATGAGAGCACAGAATATTTATGAAATCAAAAATCTGTCAGACGCACTCAGGGATTGCCGTGTGCTGGCCACATCATATCACGACGGGCAAGCCCGGTTTACGTCTTTTCACGGATGAATGGATTCCCTTACCGGAATTCAGTTCAGACAAGACGGTGCCTTGCATTTTCTTACCGAAAAGGAATGGTACCGCATGATGCGCATGCTAAGAATCAGATCAGAACATCATTTTTCAAATGTCATGGCGTCGGCCATCATTTCTGCTGCAATTGGAATTCTATATTTCAGTTTTGACCCCGCTCCCGCTGATGCTGATCCGAATGATATGGCACTGGTCGCCGCCAAACCGGTTCCCATCCCGGTGATTGCTTATAAGCCGACGGAAATGTCAGATTCAAAACCGTCAGATAAGCCGGGTGAAGCAAAGCAGCAGGCTCAACAGGCGAACGGGATGTTGACCGGTCGCATGGCGATTTTGATGAATCAGCTGCTGCTGGAAAAAGGTTGTCGCTACCTGGAAACCATTCCCGACTATACTGCGACCTTCTCCAAACAGGAATATGTGGGGGGCGAACTGTCTGAGAACCAGGTCATCAATCTGAAATGCCGTCACAAGCCGTTCAGCGTTTACATGAAGTGGATTGTCGGCGATAAGGGACAGGAACTGCTGTACGTAGATGGCGAAAACGAAGAAAAAATGCTGGTCAAAATGGGTGGGTTAAAAGGACGACTGGTTCCCACGCTGAAACTGGATCCTCATGGTTCACTGGCAATGCAGGAATCTCGTTATCCGATTACCAAAGCGGGTATCAAAGCGCTGGCGGAAACCATTATCGAATACCGTAAAAAAGATCTGGATGAGAATCTGAATACAGAATGCGTGATGATTCCCAACCAGAAATATGACGGCAAAGACTGTTACTGTTTCATCGCTCATTTTGCCAATCGGAAAGAGTCAGAAAACTATCGTAAATCGATCATCTATATCGACCAGAACACATGTCTGCCAATTTTCGTTCGCGGTTTTGGCTGGCCCTCAGAGGATCTGGCCAATGCTTCTGCTGAAGAACTGGATGAAAAGACGCTGATCGAATCCTATTCATTCACCGATATCAATCTGAAATCAGAACTGGCTACGACCGAATTTGATCACACCAACAGCAATTACCGCTTCCGCCGTTAAGAGCTGAATCAGGAATTTGATGGAAGGCCTGCATCGCCTGTCTGAGATTTATCAGAGTTTCAGATGGGCGATTGCTTCTTCCGGGGGTACGATATAGCTCAAATAGAACGGGCCAAATTCGGCGTACTTTGCAGATGCTTTATCAAACCGCATGGTGTAGACGATTTCTTTGATGGGCTCGGGTGCACGACCCCAGAGAGTCACTCCCCACTCCCAGTCATCAAACCCGGTTGAAGCCGTAATGACCTGTACGACGCGACCGGCGAACTTCATTCCGCTCATCCCGTGCTCGGCCATCATGCTGTAGCGATTGCTGAACTGTTCCATATACCAGTTGGCACCGGGAACACGTGACTTGTTCATCGGGTAAAAGGTGCAGACCGGAAAATCAGGGAACTCGGGATAGATCCGCTGCTGGTTCATCGCGGGCAGGCGGCTTTCATAAGCTTTGATTTTCGCCTGGAACGCGGGGCCTTCCGGATCGGTCCCTTCCCGCTTAAGCTTGGCTGCAAACTGTTCGAGCGTGGGAACGTATTCTGAAATTTCAGTGATCGAAACGAACGAATACGTGGGGATCAACGCCGGTCCCAGTCCACAGCTGCGAATGGCCTGCTTGATACCGTCGATTTTGATCGGGTCCGGATCCATCACCAGCACCTGCAGATCGGCTTTATGGCCGGAAACGATCGAGGTCTGCATGCGAATGGGGGCATCTTCTGCTTCCGCATCCAGAATGGCTGCCAACTGTCTGCGCCCCTCCGCCCGGGTAGCCTGGTCAATTTGATTCAACGCCCCCTGGTCGACACGATAGTACAGGTGCAGGCAATGCCAGCCTTCTGTCATATTGGTTGTGGGGTCAGGAAGCTCTGCTGCTGTATGAGGAGGACGGTTCACGTCGAAGTACCTTGTCTATGAGAAAAAAGAGCGTCTATGCGATAATCGGGCAGAATCATCGGCGGTTGATGATCTGTGCTGCCGGTGACTCTATTCCGATTATAACGGCGCAGCGGAAATGAGCAAACAGAGCGAAGACTCCGGTTTTAAACTCGCTGCGATTTCTCTGCGTCATTTCTGAATCTGGAGCCGACTTTGATCCCAGCCCAGCTTTTTGCTGACCTCAGCGGGATATTTCCAGTCCTCTGGTTTTGCTTTGGTTACGACCACAGGACTGCGCGTTGCCGCCATGGCGAGCGTCTGAGGCAGATCCAGGTAGCGCAGCACATTCAGTAACGCTGGTCCCTGCTGATGTGAAACAGGCAGACCTTCCAGTTCCAGCGCTGCAATCCCGGTTTCGAAGAGTGAGGCATACAGGCACAAAACTGCTGCGTCACCGCTGGCTTGCAAAGTCAATTGCGCACCAGAAGAGTCGGTGAGTGATTTCAATGTCTGAATGGCACGACGAATATCCCAGACCTGCATACCTTCCAGGGATTGTCCCAGCAGATAGAAACGCCGACGGATCTGAACCTGTTTCTTCTTATTCTGATTCCATTCGCTCAAGCCGATGCCCCGTGGGGCAAAGTAGGCGATGGGTGCTCCGTTTTCCAGAATCTGTTTGCGAAATTCCTGGAACCGTTTTTTACTTTCAGGGGCAGACGCATTTTCAGCCTGCATCCCTGGAAAAAAGGGAACGATGTATTTGAAATCACGTTCCCAGTCCGTCTGATTGAGCACGACCAGATTGATATTGTCGATTTTCGTGGCATCGCTGTCTGCCGGCAAAACGACGAACAGGTCGAGCGGTACATGATTCTGGCTGTCGAAGGAGATCGTCTGCAGAACCAGGCCGTCTTTCGTGATTGATCTTATTTCAGGTTTGCTGGCGTTCACTTTTTCAGGCCAGGCACGGAAAGATTTCTGCAGCAACTGCTGTTTCCAGCGTTCGGTCTGCTGTTCCCATTCCTGCGTGTCAGCCGGAACCGGTGCGGGGTCTGCCAGCTTGACAAAGGATTCCTGGATTTTCGCGTTCTTCTGCTCTGCGGGGAGAGTCTGGAAGACTTTCAGTTCTTCGGGTGTATGGAACTTCGTGGCCGCCATTTCGATCAGGCTGTCATCCCCTTTGAGGAAATGATTGAACCAGCGGAAGGCGTGAATGCGTAGTTCCTGTGTATCCTTATGCGGTCCTTCGGTGATCTGCAGGCCCAGGTTCTCGGGTACGCCGTACAAGTCATAGATCTGCATCGTACTGCGGTAGACGTCGACCACGCCGTCGAGTGGGAAAATGCTGTCCTTGTCGGTATTTGAGATCAACAACGGTCGCGGTGCGACGAGGGCAGCGACCTGGGCGTAATCCCATTGATACGTATTGACCATAAACATACAGTCGCAGTGCCCTTCAATCACGCCGTCGATCACATGATTTTTCAACGTCGTGATCCCGGCGACCGGGACGGCAGCTTTGATGCGTTCATCCAGTGCCGCAATCCACCAACTGTAGGCGCCGCCGCCGGAACGACCGGTGACACCCAGTTTTTCGCCATCCACTTCAGGACGTGACTGCAGGTAGTCGAGCGCCCGAATGCAGTTCCAGGCTTCAACGCCGGCAGGAGTGTAACCGCGCGAGAGCCATTCCCACATCCCTTCCCGGAAGGTCCCATGATGCAGACCTGCGATTTCTCCTAACTGAAGTGTATCGATTGTCAAACAGACATAGCCATTACGGGCAAACCATTCGCCGTGATGCTGGTAGTGCACCTTGTTACCGTAAATGATTCCGTTTTTCTTAACGCCGCCATGACCGCAGACATACAGAATCGCAGGGATCTTGCCTTCCTGTTTCGCGGGGCGATACAGGTTGCCTGTGACATACAGGCCAGGCCGGGATTGAAAGGTGATGTTTTCGACGATGAAGCCATCACTTTCAATCGTACCTGTGATTTCCGGTTTCAGCTCGGTTTTCGCAGGCTGTGGCGACAGGCCCAGCATTTCAAACAGCTGTTTGCGGTAAGTAACGCGTTTCTTTTTCCAGTCTTCAAGATCTGTAATGTTTTTGAGACTGTTGTTGGCCAGTTGCATTGTCTGATCATAAAAATAATCACTCAGGTTCTGATCTGCGGTGCTGGGGCCAATGACTTTGCGAGGGTCGGCTGCCTGAGAAGCAGTATGGGAAACCAGGAGAGCCAGTAAGGTCAACCAGAGAAACGGAGAACGGAGTGGTTTCAGAGCCATGATCATTCCTGTTGTCAGCTGAGGTGGGAAACGGGAGAGTGCGCAATTCGTTAACAAGGGTAATTATTGTAGCAGCGCGAAGCCCGTCTGTCAGTAAAGCGGGAGAAAATCTGAGGATCGTAGCTTTAATTCTGATCAGCTGATCGAGGACTGTTCAAAGAAAGATCTCTTTCTCATGGATTTTGCTATGGGGAACGAAGCCGGCCCGCTGCGCTTCTTCGACCAGTTCTGCCCCTGCGCCGCGATAGGCAAATAGCGCCTCGCCCGGACTGACATGCTGGTTCCAGCGTGACTGGAAGATGGCGACCAGACGTTTGTTGCGTGCCAGTGCCGCCGGTACTGCGTGGACCATCGCCAGTTCCTGTTCCGTCTTGCGAAAAAAACGTCCCAGCAGATCAGGCAGTAATCGCGAGATCCAGGTGTCTTCGATCTGATTCACGTGCCGGGGGATGACATAGCGGGTTCCCTGAACCGGACCGAACACCTGATTGACGGCGTCAAGAAACAGTTCGCAATCTGCTTCGGAAGCACGGTCCAGAAAGACGCGAATATAGTTTCCAGAGCGGGCACCGATCTGCAGTGAGGACTCTTGCGAGAGCTGTCCCGCTTCCTGCAATGACTCCAGAACCGCGCGGCTGACGGCTTTCGTCAACGATTCCGCCGACCAGGGAGAACGCAGACCCTGAAACGGCATGAAGCCCCAGCCGGCGCCGTCGCGACTTGTACTGTTGATCTCAATTGTTTTCAACGGGATGCCCTGGTAGGGTTCGCCGATCTTCCAGAGCTGGCGGGATTCGGCGCGCTGCGTGGAACGGGTCAGCATATCGCTGTTGAGCAACTGAACCGATTCTTCCAGCCCCTCTGGTTTGAGTTCGGTAAACGCGGCGTGGACGTGACCGACCCCTTTTTCAATCAGGCCGTCATCGGTGACGCCAAACAGACGACAATGTTTTTTATTGAAACGTTCGTAGTCGTCCAGCCCTTTCGTAAATTCGGGAGCAATGCAGACCACGTCCCAGTTATTGGCAACTTTTTCGGGCTGATCCGGGTCGAGACGGAATGAACGCCCCCGCAGCTGATTGACGGTCATCGAAGTGGTGACGGTCGTCAGATCGATGAGCACGTTGATCTTATTGGCGTCCCAGCCTTCGCCCAGCAGACCCCGTGTGCCTACCAGACAGCGGGTGACACCTGCCTGAAACAGATCGGTAATCATCTCAACATACACGCGCGGCGACCATTGCGAACCACTGCCGTTGAGCAGGTCAAAGCCGTCAAACGGTTCGCGACTGAGCGTGACATCAATGTCGCGTGCACGCAGCCACTCTTCCGCCCTGCTCTGCAACTGATCGGCAATGTCGTCGTCAACCAGTACACTGGAGCCGGTCAGCAGCACCGGGTTCAGCCAGTCGGTCGGCGGATTGTTGACCAGTTGTTTGAAGGCGGCAATCGCACCACCCGCTTCCTCATCGAGCAGATGTTCCACCTCGGCGGATGTGGCCGACGTTTTTTCGAAATCGGCAATCACCACCGCGCGGATATTATCTCGCAGGTTCTCAATCTCCTGACTGAGAATCGGAACCAGCGCTTTGATTTTATTTCGCGAGTAGGCAATCACTCGACCGACGGGGGACGCACACGCCTGACAGCCCGTTTCGGTGATCTGCAGGCCCAGCAGGCGAAGCTGGTCGACAGCCTGTTGCGCTAATTCCTGATCTGCTTGAGACGGAGACCGCCTGAGGCGATGCCGAATGTAACGATCGAGCACGGGAGCCCAGTAGTTCAAGCGGGGAATGTCTTCTTCCATCAGATCGACAGAAAGCGGAGGCACGTGCGGTGGAAGTGGGATGCCGCGGTGTTGCAGAAACAGACGCGAGGCATCTGCCAGGGAGGGATCACGTCGTTCAAACGTCGTCCAGTCTTCCACTACCTGGCCTGAAGGAAGCTCCAGTTCTGTCAGCAGCTGCAGCAACCAGTCCTGCAGCGGTTCAGCGCGTTCGACAGACGGCGGGTCCTCTGTTTCTGCATCAGGTGAATTTTCCGGTTCTGATACCGTTTCGCTGACACGGGCAGTACACAGGGTTTCCATGATCAGTTGCAGTTGGTCGTCTGTATTGGCGACGTACGATAATTCCTCCGGAGAAGGCCGCACGAAATACGCCAGATCCTGATAGGGAGCCAGGTAACCGTCTTTGACGACCGCCGGGATCGGAACTTCGTAATCGATGGGGCCGAAGAAGTCGTTGTAGCGGTCGATGTCTTCCGGGCGTTTCCCTTTTTCATCGGGAGGAGTCGCCGTCAGACCGATGATCACAGGCTGATCCAGGTAGTCGTGTGCGTCGGCCAGCACCCTGCCCCAGTGTCCCATCAGGTGATGGCATTCATCGAGGATGATCAAGCCGACGCCCTGTTGTTTGAAGGTTTCCAGCGTCTGCTGCGAGGAATCATGCAGCATCTCCAGCGCGTTCCCCTTGAGAATGGCATCATCGCGAACCGCTTTGCGATAGACGCGCATCCGCTTTTCATAGTAATCGGGGTTATGGACTTTGAGGTCGTTAATCCAGATTTCCGCTTCCGCCGGATCCTGTGCCTGCTCCTTATAGATGAGTACATCAATCCAGAAGTCGAGCGCGTCGGCTTCCAGGTCGGCATCCCCCCGTCGCGGCAGTGTGACGGACTGGTATGTGAGCGAGGTCAGTAACGCACTGCCGCCGGTTTCCGTCGAGACCAGTTGTTTTGATGTGAGCGTGGAGTGAAACAGATCGGTGCGGGCCGCCCACTGGGACTGAATCGCAGAATTGGGTGAGAGTACCAGCGCCGGTCTGCGGATGTGATGAGCCCAGAGAAACAGGCCTAACACGGTTTTGCCGGAACCGGGGGGCGCGACGACATGCAGGCGTTTCTGACCCGCCGCCAGTTGCTGCTCGACGACGGCAATCGCCTCGGCTTGAGAGGGGCGGAGTTGTCCCTGAAACCGGATTTCAGGAAAACCGTCGTTCACGCCTGCTCTCCGGAATCGCCGGGAGAAGCAGTCGGGCCCTGACCCTGACCCAGCCCCTGATAACCGTCGGGATGTTTCTGAAACCAGTTCCACGCCGATTCAATAATCTCGGTCAGCGAAGTATGCCGCGGCGACCAGCCCAGCTCCCGGGTGATTTTTTCATGCGAAGCGGAGAGCACCGGGGGATCTCCGGGACGACGTGCCTGGTATTCAATCGGAATTTCACGACCGGTCACCTGCTCTGTCGTTTTCACAACATCGAGTACGGAGAACCCGCTGCCCAGACCGACGTTATAAAACCGGTTTGCCTGGGGCGTGAGCGCGTTCAACGCCAGCAGATGCGCCCGGCAGATGTCTTCAACGTGAATATAGTCGCGGATGCAGGTTCCGTCCGCGGTGGGGTAGTCATTCCCCAGGATGGTCACATGCGACTGTTTTCCGAGCACCGTATTCAGGCAGTTGGGAATCAAATGCGTTTCGGGACTGTGGTCTTCGCCCAGTGAACCGTTCATGGCGCAACCGGCGACGTTGAAATACCGCAGCCCGATAAACCCGAAGTTGGGATAACTGCTGGCACAGTCCGTCAGAATCTGTTCGATAAAGAGTTTTGACCAGCCATAAGGATTGATGGGGCTTTGTGCGCTTTCCTCTGTGACGGGAATCTGTTCCGGAATCCCATAAGTGGCGCAGGTGGAACTGAACACGATCTGGCTGACGCGCGACTGCCGCATCGCCTGCAGCAGAGACAGCGTACCCGCCGTATTATTCGCGTAATAAGGCAACGGATTTTCAACCGATTCGCCGACATACGCGAGAGCCGCAAAGTGGATGACTTTTTCGATCCGCTGCGACTTCATGACATCGATCAGTTCATCGGTCTCGCCCAGATCAAGCTGAAAAAACGAGGCCTGGGAAGGAACCGCTTCCCGGTGTCCGCGGGACAGGTTGTCGATGACACATACTTTCTGCCCGGCGGCGAGCAGTTGCTGAACACAATGTGAGCCGATATAGCCTGCGCCACCGGTAACAAGGATCGTCATGAGGTCTTCTTAAAGTGAAAGTCAGTCGAGGTTGATTGAAAGATGATTTACGTTGAAATCCAAAAACGGTACGATATCAGTAGCCATCGGTCTCTGAATCGATCATGCTGAGTGATTCCTGCCATACATTAGCTGTTTTTCAGTCATCGGTAAATCAGATGTCGCAAAATAATCCCAATTCCGACTCGCAAAACTCCGAAACCATCCCGCTGCAGCAGACGCCGGGCGTGGAAGTCTCTGCCGAGGTTGAACCGGCCAAGGCGGTGACGGAGAAAGATGTGAGTCTGAAAGAAAAGAAAAAGCCGGAAACGAACCAGCGGCTGGTCTCACTGGACGCCTATCGTGGTTTTGTGATGCTGGCGATGGCGTCAGGCGGGCTGGCGATAGCCAGTGTCGTGCGGAATTCTCCTGAAGTGCTGGACCAGTATAACGGGACCCAGTGGGAAAGCTCGTGGAAAACGCTCTGGCAGACCCTCTCGTACCAGTTGAGTCATGTCGAATGGACGGGGGCCGGCTTCTGGGATCTGATTCAACCTTCCTTCATGTTCATGGTGGGCGTCTCGATGCCCTTCTCTGTCCGCAAACGCAGGCAGAAGGGAGATTCCACGTTCAAGATCTGGATGCATGCGATCTTTCGCGCTGTACTGCTGGTCGCGCTGGGGGTCTTTCTCTCCTCGCAGTCCGGGCCGCAGACCAATTTCACGTTTGCGAATGTCCTGTGTCAGATCGGCCTGGGGTACCTGGTGGTCTTCTTTTATGTGAACCGGTCGTTTGTCACGCAGATGATTGGTGTGGTCACGATTCTGGGGGGCTACTGGTTCTTTTTCTATCAGTATATGCCTCCCGAAGACGAGCTGGCGGCCGTCAAAACCTACCTGAAGGAAGTTCAGCATAAGGACGAAGCGGAATGGTCGCAGTTTTCCGGGATCGGCAGTGCCTGGAACAAGCATACCAACGCAGCGGCGGCCGTGGATCGTCAGCTGTTGAACATGTTTCCGCGGTACGATAATCCCAAAGACGACCCCGACCAGGGAGACACCTTCTGGGTGAATAACGGCGGCTACCAGACATTGAATTTCATCCCGTCGATTGCCACGATGCTGTTCGGCCTGATGGCGGGACAGCTGCTGATTTCCAACCGGCTTGAGAATATGAAGGTCAAGTGGCTGCTGCAGGCGGGGCTGATCTGCTTTGGTGTTTCAATGCTGCTGGATACGTCGATCTGGCCCGTGAACATCAACAACTGGGAATGGCATCTGGTGCCGATTGTGAAACGCATCTGGTCGCCCGGCTGGGCGATCTTCAGCGCCGGCTGGGCCTTCTGGTTCCTGGCGGTCTTTTACTGGATCATCGATGTCAAAGGCTACAAAAAATGGGCCTTCCCGTTTGTTGTGGTCGGCATGAATTCGATCGCCATGTACTGCATGGCCCAGCTGCTGCGACCCTGGATCACAAAATCGCTCAAGATCCATCTAAACACACTGGACCAGGCGACCGGCTGGTCGGTGCACGGTTCGCTGTTCAGCGCCGACTGTCCGTATGCTCCCATTGCGGTTTCAGCGACCGTGCTGTTCGTGTTGTGGCTGATCTGTCTCTGGATGTATCTGCAGCGGATCTTCATCAAGATTTGAGCGGAATTGCCTGAAAACAGGCTGGCTTTGCTTGCACGGGCTGCGGAATGCCTATAGAACACGTTCAACTTTCAATGGATTCATTCGGAACAGAAGAGAACAGAAACAGACGATCATGAGCGAAAACGAAGCCTCCCGCGAACTGCTGGAAACATTTGAGAACCCTCACCCCCACCGCGACTATGTGATGGAAACCGTGTGCCCGGAATTCACATCGGTCTGCCCCAAAACCGGCCAGCCCGATTATGGCACGCTGATCATCACTTACATTCCGGATAAGGTCTGCTTCGAGCTCAAATCACTGAAAATGTATCTGCAGAGCTACCGCAACGTCGGTGCGTTTTATGAAGATGTGACCAACCGCATTCTGGACGATCTGGTTGCGATCACCGATCCCCGCTGGATGGAACTGCGGGCCGAGTTCACTCCCCGCGGCGGCATCAGCAGCACGGTCACGGTTTCGCATCACAAAGAAGATTAGTGTTTAATCAAGCAGAAATATGAGGGTTGGGGGGTAGTGTTTACGTGCTCTGTTGTCGCACTCTCGTTATATCTACCAAGCCTAAACTTAAAAATGACACTCTACTCGATACTGTTTCTTAATTCGAATTTGTCTTTGCATATGTGAAAGAACCGGGGCTAACGCCCTGCGGCTAATGACCAAAAAAGATCAGCCGCAGGGCGTTAGCCCCGGTTAATACAAATGTCGATAAACGGTTGCTTTCTTGAGAACCTCAATCGAAGCGATCAAATAAACGCTATCTGGTCACCACGTGATGTTAACGAACTCAGCGTTTCAGCTGCGATAATACGGGATGATTGCTGCGGAGGTGGAACTCCAGTTCTTTGCGAGCGGTCTTCCAGTCTTCCTCAAGTAACGCGGCGAGTATCCGCTGATGCTGCTGGATTTCCTGAATCGCGGCGGCGCGGTCGTTCGATTCCCAGAGGAACAGCAGGTCGAAATAGCGGCCGTGCCGATCGAAGAAGCTGATGATGTAATAGTTGTCCGACTGTTTGATCAGATATTCGTGCAGACTGTTGTCGATCTGCAGCGGTTCGTCATCGGTGGCGGGAACCTGGTTGCCGGCGAGAATCTTCTGCAGGACCTGTCTGTCGAGTCTCCCTTTTGCGAGATCCAGGGCCTTGAGTTCCAGCACCACGCGAACTTCGATGAAGGCGTCGAGATCGTGCTGATTAAACGACCGCAGTTTCCAGCCGCGGCGGGGCACATGTTCGAGCATGCCGTCGCCCGCCAGTCGATTGAAAATATTCCGCAGACTGGTGCGGCTGATGCCATACTTTTTCGCAGACGCCATCTCCCGCAGAAACAGCGATTCCCCTTTGAGGCTCATCGTGAGCAGGTCATCGGTGATCCGTTTGAAATGGTCTTCGGGAGGGGCCGGCTGCGGTGACAGTGCCGCAGTGCGGGCATCGCCGATTCGATCACTATTGACGCAGAGCCGCCGGTTCTTTTCGCGATAGAGGTACCCTTCTTCGATCAGCTCATTGATGGCATGATAGATGGGAGTGACGCTCACCTTGTAATGATCGGAGAGCGCAGCGAGTGTCAGCGATTCCGGTGGCAGCTCATCCCGCGACAGCCGCGCAATCAGATCGGCTTTGATATAACTGGTGAGTGTCAAAATCTGCATCATCGCCCCTCGGTCGAATAACTGTCGAGGGCGATTATATGTGATATTGGTGACAATGTAAATGGTGTGTGGTTTCATCATCGGTAACTGCATTATTATTGGAATAGATTGGAGCATCCGAAATTCAACCAGATTCTAACCGCCAATAATTCAGGCGTATTCTGTTGTTATTTTTGTTGACAGCCAATTAATGAAATTCTTGTGCGCAGATGAATGTGGATTTGGTGACGAGCCGCCAGCACAGAATTTCTTCGATATCTTCGCTAAATACAACATCCATATTGACTAAATTGGGTTCAAATAGTCACAATATATTCATGCGAGCAGGTATGCTGCTTTTGCATGTGATCTAGGAAAAAACACTACGGAGATGTGAAAAAACATGCCTTTAGATATTTCAAAATCGGTTCTAATTCAAATGAGAGCCAATATGGGGATACTCCCTTCGCAGACCGAGATTGATCAATTAGATGCGATTGCATTGGTGAATCTGGCAATTAATAGGAAAATCAAACTGAGACGGAAGGATCGAAATAAAATTCCTTCTAATCTGCTTGCTCAGTTTGTGGTGGGAGGAACCACTACTCTTGATTTCGATGAATATGAACGTTTCCCACTTGCTACTCAAGTTATTCTTAGAAATGCATCATCGAGATCCATTTCAAATAATTAATAGAAGGATGATTGCGTTTGTCGCATCAATAGATCTCTCAGTCAATGACTCTGCTCTGTCGCTTTAATTATTGTACAACCTTATAAAGCTGCAGGTATGCTTTAAATAAGCTTTGATTAGGTTCTTAATGATGAGTGATGATATGGAGTTACCAAGTAAGAAAGATTTAATTCATCTTTCAGAACGTTCTCAGGCTACTTATGCCATTCGCTTCGCTTTAAGAGTACAGCCACTTCTTGCTTCAATCAAAGATCCGCCTGTTGACTACAAAAAAGCAGTCCTCGCTCTTGATGGTCAATTTAAAAATTTGATCTATGAAAACGGAAATCTCACCCCATTCCATGCCTTTGTCGCCGCCAATGCTGTTAAAAATGCCGCTGATAGATATGTAAACTTTAAAAAACAATCCAGATACTATGCAATCAGTGCTGCTATAAGGTCTGCCGTATTAGCGGCTAGTGCAGCAGGTTCAGGCTACCCTAATGCTAACCCTTCTCCAGAGCAGTCAATTTCCCTTACCACTCTCGACGCGGCCTTCTCCGCTTCTTTGTCCGCTGGAAGTGCAGGTGCTGGTAGAAATGCTGTTGATGCCGCTTTATCAGATTATAAAAAACTAAAAGAATCCCCAACAGAAGTCTTTGACATATCAGAGAATGGGCCACTTGGCAAACTTTGGCATGGTTCTCCGCCGGACTGGTATCTCGAAGCGAAGAAACTTTACGACAAAACCATCGCTGAATGGACAAACGAGTTGGGTGATGATGAGAGTGAGATCGGAAATCTATCTGGATCTGCCAAAATCAGCATTTCCTCATCAGGGAAATTGATCGGAGTTATATCTGACGACGCTGATTTTCCTATCGAGTTTTATATGGATCCAGGAGACGCCAGGAAAGAAACGATTCAAAATGTTTTGGAATGTCTTAGTGATTTACATATTGCTGCAGGCGGTTTTGGACTTGAGTTCATCGCAGATGATTTGAATATTAAAGCGATGGAGGGTATCACTCAATGACTGATACCTCAAAGCGATTTGGTGAAATCATTCAAAAATGGATTGCACGAGCCATTGAAACACCACACCGGTATGCTCGTTCTAAATGGGCGGCAACGCTATCTGTTGCAGAAGTGCTACTGGAACTTATTAACTCAAAATTCGTGCCTGACATTAAACGAATTAAGGAAGCAAATATTCAATCCATTGAAGCGGGAGCTAGAAAGAAGAATGCGGAAGCTGATTTAGCAGAAGCTGAGGCAAAACTCAAACTGGTAGAAGCTGTAGATGCAGCTAATCAAGCCGCCATGTATAAACGGAAAGATGCGATTGCTCGCGCCGAAAAGGATCAGAAGGCAGCAGAGTCAGCTAAGACTCAGGCTGAAGCTGATTCGATTCGAATGGATGCAGAAACTCGCCGTATCTCTGCCCTTTTGGAAATGAAAGCAAAGCTGATCGAAGCAATTTCCCAATACCGACAGGAAGGTGGTGAGTTTTTTGCAGATCAGAAGAATCTTGAGCAGCTATTGAATCTGGAATTACGTGAAGCAGATATTGTCGAGGAGAGTTAAACTCCTGACCTACGCATTACGAATGCGTTGCCGCCAAACTAACGCCTCGCTTGTGTTCAGGTGGATAGTGTGGCATGATGGGGGCAGGCTGATTCAGGCTTTTCTGTTCCGGCCCTGTTCTGGCACACGCATGTCTTCTTCTTCAATGTGTGTCGCACTGTTTTTTCACTTCCCTCTGCGGAAGTCAGGGGGAGTTGCTGTGACGCGGATTTTTGTGAAACTGGCTGTGTTGGCTGTTGTGGTGGCGCTGTTCGGATTCAATCGGAGCCACAAAGTTGAGAAACTGGCGAAGCCGTTTGCGGTGATGGAGAATGCGGGGGCCGTCCACAGTCTGTATAAGGAACTGCCTCTGACGGAAATTACCCGGGCGCTGCCGTCCGGTTCGGTGGATGCGATTGACGTGGATACCCGGTATCCCCAACATGTGATCGGCATTGTCGAAGTGACTTATCCGAACGGGAAACCACACCGGTTTCAGACCACGTTCAAAAACAGCGCGGGAAAAAGCATCGTGAAACAGTGGCAGCCAGCCGAAGGAAATCCGGGACCGACCGCAGTCGGGCTGTTCATGCTGCCTGAAGATATTATCGCGGGAACAACGAAAGTAAGCGAACCTGCAGAGTAGTCAAAGGCTCGGCGACGGAAGTGTTGTGTTATGGAACCGCGGTAGTGATTGAGGCTGAGTAAGATGCATAAATATCGGGATGCCAGCCAGCGGCTGACGATTGAGTTTTTTGACATCGAAGCCGACCTGTATCAGCAGATCACACAGATCGTGGTGAACCAGTTTCAGTTACAGCCCGTGGGGGAACTGGTGACGGGCGAGGAGGAGCGGTTCCAGGATTTTCAACACCTGAGAAAAGTGATCGGCCTGGAATGGGATTTCTGGTCGGGTTACTGCGTGGTCGCAAAAACGAAGTCCGCGGAAAAGCTGGTGCGGAAAATTGCTGCGTTAATTGAAGCCCGGTTTCAGCGTTAAGTGTCTGCTGTTTTTACCAGACCGGGGTAGCACCGAATGTAATTCGGTGTTGTCGCAGACAACGGGAG
>TARA_R110001592_G_scaffold27763_13_pt1 | contig 62185 bp, 60 predicted proteins | sample TARA_R110001592 | Tara Oceans TARA_R110001592 (sample SAMEA4398387) | marine metagenome | biome: Polar Biome; feature: [SRF] surface water layer (ENVO:00010504); material: water (ENVO:00002006), including particulate matter (ENVO:01000060) such as... | depth 5 m | reverse complement strand
ATCGGCGGCGTATTCTTTTACCGTATCGGGGGTGATGCGTACCCAGCTATCGGGTTGTCCGTGAAAGGATAGCTCGCCTGTGATTTGTGTTTCGCTCAGGGCGTTTTTATAGGCTTGGCGCATTTCCTGTTTCATGGATTGCGTGAATCCTTGCTCTGTACGCAAGACGAGCTCGAGCCGCCCGACGCTTTCTGATTGCCGCGTGAATAATCCGTCAAGCTGCACCTTGCCCATCTGGCTGAGGTCTAAATCCATCACAAAGCGGGTTTTGTTGCCTGATGGCGCGCCGTTGGCATCATCGTCATTGTCATCTTCGCGGCGGTAATGGATGGCGATTTTGTGAATATCATTCTGCCATGCAAGAGGCAAAGACAGACCGCGCCAATCCCCTGAAATTGTATCGGCATTCATGCGGGCAAGGCCGGACATCTCACGCCCCAAACGCCCCATTAAATCGGCTTTGCCAGCGCGTTTAAGAACCTCCAGAGTTTTATCACCGAGCCACCCCTGAATGTCCCCCGAGCGCATAGCCGCAACAAAGAACAAAACGCCTGTACCCAGTTGTGACGGCGCGGCGGCGTTGGGCAGAACGGCGTTAAAAACCTGCGCGGCTTGGGGGCTGACTTGGGTTAAAGTATGTTCCATTTCCTGAAAAATAGGCCAGAGCGACGGCGTGAGGTAATAAGGCGCGGTTAAGGCGGGCAGGGGCAGGGTGGTTGTCGGGTTTTGCGCGGTTTTTAGAATGTTCAATGTGATTTTCGCGCCAACGGGAATGTCTTCTATCGGCACTTGCAGGGCATAATGCTGGTCGCTTAAGCCATAGGGCGCGGTGATGCGCAGAACGGCGAAATTCTGGTTTTGCGTGAAACCTTCTAAAACAGCATGCGTTGTGCCTGCGCGTGTATTAAGCAGCGCGAAAGTCTCTTTATTATCGGCGTGATTATCAGCACGCGCCGATGTTTCGGGCCGCGGCGCGGGCGTGTAATCGGCCATGGCAATGCGCTCTATTTGAATAGTTTCCAGCCTGCTGACGTCTGGTGTGTATGTGTTGGTGACCATGTCTTGCAAGGGCGTGGTCAATATATGCGCGGCGATGCTGCGGAAGGGCGTAGTGATTTGCGGTGTGATGGGTTTTAAGGTGATGTCCGGTATATCTGTCGGCGCGCTCAGCGGCGCGGCCAGCGAAAGCGTGAGGCTATTGCTCTGCGCTTGCGTTGCGGAGGTGGTGTTGATGCTACCGTTTATTGTTGGGGATTGGATTGATGTATTCAAGGTGGGCAAGGGCGCGACGCTGCTTTGTAAGGGCTCAATATAGGGCTGCGTAATCCCTTGCGCGGGGCTATAGGCACGAACCTCCAATGGTGCGCCGTTTGTGATGTTGGCTAATGTCACGGTTTGCGGCAAATTGATGTGTGGCAATGATTGTTCTGTTTGCGGTGTCGCGGGCGCAGAGGTTTGTTGCGGCGCGGGGCGAAGCAACGCTTGGGCGGGGGGATTGCCTGATTCTATTTTGATTTCAATGGCCGCGCCCTCTTGCAGGCGTGCGCTCTGATCGGTACGGATGACGACTTGCCCCTTATCGGTGTTAATGGTGACCGTTCCGTCCTCGGCAATGGCGGCAATTTGGCCGCGCAAGGTGGCGGCTTGTTCTAAGGCTTGTAACAATTGGGGCAGAACGACAATTTCCGCTTTGGCCGCGCCGGAAGAGCGCGCATTGGCGGTGATTGTTTGCGTTAATAATGCTGCTATGGAACTTGCATCGCTCATAATGACGAGTTTAACGTGAAAACGTGAATATCGTGTAGTCTAAAATTAAGAGCGTGCCGTACGGCGTTGCGCGGCTTGCACATTTTTCCAGACATATTGGGCGATTTTTTCAACATCGGCAGAAGCATCCGCATTAGGGGATCGAATCAAAATCGGTGTTTGGCTACGGATGGTTTCCTTGACCTTTGTATCGGCGCGGATCATACCGGCCAAAGGCGGGCTGAGGCGCAAGAAATTCTCACAGGCTTTCAGCAGGGTTTTATAGGTTTTTTCACCTTCGGAAACACTGGAGGCCATGTTCACAACGATATTGACGTTTTTAGACATGCCCGCGGCATTGCCCAATTTTATAAAGGCATAGGCATCAGTCAGGGATGTCGGCTCATCGGTTGTGATAAGCATTGTGTTGCTGGCGGTTGCAGAGAGCATGCGCACTGTGCGATCCACGCCCGCGCCCAAATCGGCAATGACAACATCATATTCGGAGGAGAGATCGAGCAATTGATCGCGCAAAAGGCTCAGGCGTTGGCTGGGGAGCGCCGACAGAGAAGCCTGACCGGAGCGTCCGGCGATAATATCAAAACCGCCTTCTTCATATTCCTGAACAACGCGGTCTAAGCCCAGACGACCACGAATAACATCATTCAAATCACGTTTTGGCATCAGGCCGAGTTGCACGTCAACATTAGCCAGCCCCAGATCACCATCAAATAATAAGACGCGCTTGCCCATTTTTGTCAGAGCATGTGCAAGCGTAATGGAAAACCATGTCTTGCCGACACCACCTTTTCCGCTGCCGACCGCTATGATGTTCGCACTTCTGCGAAACGAGGGGTTGGCGGGCGATGGTGTTTTTTGCGTTACGGGCTTACCTGTCATTATCTGGTTCCTGTTTTTCTAACCTCTGTTCTTGAGGCATGGGTGCTTACTATATCACTTTTTATAGATTTATACAGTCGCGGCATTAATAACTGTGCGAGGGCGCGCGGCGATAGCGGGACAAGCCCTTGCGCGACTTTTGGGGTTGTGCTGACATCGGCAAAGCTTAATCCGCCTTGATGGGCAGCGGATAGCAGACTGCCTAAACGCCGCGCCATATCCACGCGTGTGGGCAAAATGTCACTCACGCCGATTGTTGCGAAAACGCGCGCCATTTCTCCGGCTTCGTCGGCGTCGGTTCCGGCCGGTAACACAAGAACGGGTCTGGTGTCTGTAGCGTTAATGAGTTTAGCGAGCGCTTTGACCTCGTTTTTATCAAACGGGTTTAAGCCTGATGTGTCGATAATAACCTGATCATGCCTCGCATTCAGATCATCGGCGATTCGGCCCAATTCTCTATGATCCGATGTTTTCTTCAGATCGATATTCAAAAGATCGGTAAAGGCCTTGAGTTGCTCCACGCCGCCTGCGCGCACGGTATCGGTTGAAATAACCCCGATGCTTAGACCGTTCATCGCGCCGCGTGCGGCCAGTTTCGCCGTCGCCAGTGTTTTTCCCGCGCCGGGCGGGCCAACCATAATGATTGGTTTGGCGAATTGTCTGATCGGTAGGGGGCGGAATGAGAAGAGCTGTTCCAGTGTTGTGACCAGTGCAATGCGGATATCATCAAAGCCCATAACGGTGGCGCAAGAGATCATATTATCCATCACGTCTTCGGGCACGCAGTGGCGCAGCATAATTTCGGTTAATTCTTCGGCAACCGCATCGGTTTCGGTTTCATCGTCATATTGAAGCCAGCTATCCTCGCCTGCGATCCCGTCTTCGCCAATTTCAAAGGCTGGTTCAATCGCGGCCGTAACGCGCACGTTTCCCTTTGCGCGATCTTCTCCGGTCGCAACAATAATAGCCTCTTCGCCGAGGGTATCGCGTATCATTTGCATCGCTTCAGTCATTGTTTTGGCATGAAATGTTTTTAGCCGCATGGTAAGGAATGTACCCGAATCAACATAAGTATATGGTTTCTATTCATTCTATACTAGAGCATAAGCATAAAAAAATGCTACAGTCTTTTCAAATTTGTATTTCTAGCTATAGCCGCAGGAGAGTTTTGTGACAGATCATTTATTTTTTAAGAAACCAACATGGGTGCTTGTTCTTGGTTTGTGTGTATTGGGCACGAATTTGGGCGCGGTGCACGCAGAAGATATGGTCGTGGAGGCAGCGCCGCCTTCCGTAGGCGCGACGATTGAACCTGTCATTCAGGCTGTTTCCGAAGTTAATGTTTTGAGTGAAGAGGCCATTCGGGCTTTTTACAAGGAATCAGTCGACGTTCAATTGACGGGCGCAGAAGAAACGCTGGAATTTTTGGATAAGCACACACACGCAGATGCAAAAAGCATCCTCCATATTCGAACATTAATTCAAGGCCAACCGCCTAAAAAAGAAAATGTGATTACCAGTAAGGAAGATGTTTTATCCGACACCAAGGCGGCCTATGAAAAAGGGCATATCAGCCATGTGAATACAGATATTCTTTCTATTGATATTGCCGAGGGCGGCCAATCAGCCGCGATTTCCGAAAGAACCCAGCTTGATTTTACGATGCCATCTTCTTCGGGGGATCAGGTTTCGGTCAAAAGCAAGCAGAGTTGCGATACAGCGCTCGTATTGACCGACAAGATCATTCAGACAAAAAATTCCGAATGTGATGTTGAAGTTAATGTGAAAATCATAAAATAAATAAGGAATGATCGGTCATGATTTCTAGGAAATTGGTTTTACCTGTGCTGGTCGCAGGGCTGTTGGGGGCTGCTTATTCTGTATCTGCGGATGATGGCTCTGTTCTGACGGAAGATCGGATCAATGCGTTTTATCAGGGCTCTGTTGATGCCCAGATGAAGGGTGTTAAGCCGACCTATGAATTCATCAAAAAGCACACGCATGATGAGGCGGATATCACAATCCACAGCATCAGTAATATGGATGGCTCTTTACCGCAGAAACAAACAATGTCGTTGAATAAACAAGAATTGTTGCGTGAAACCCAAAAGGGGATGGAACTGATCCAAATGGGCAAGGTGGAGAATAATATCTTGCGCTTGGAAATCAGCGAGGATGGCAAATCGGCGAAGGTTAAGGATAACACTTATTCTGTTTTTACCTTATCCATGGATCTGGTAACGAAGTTTCGCGTTGAGCAATCAATGCTGTGTGATTCCGTGATTGTTTTGAACAATGATAATATTGTTCAAACGAAAAGCAGTGTTTGCAATTCCGAAGACCATGTAAAACAAACGCATTAAAGGGTAGAAACAATGTTGCATTATCTAAGATTTTTGGTTGTTGCGTGTCTGTTTTTTGGCGTGCCGTTAAAGGCGCATGCGCAGGGTACGGCTTTGACACAACAATCAATCGAGAGTTTCTATAAAGACCTAGTCGAGGCCAAAATCGCCGGTGGTACGTATCTTGTGTCATTTCACAACAAGCATTACAGCGATGATTTACGGTTGATCCTAAGTCTTAGAAGAACGGTAGAAGGCAATGAGATGCCGAAATCCTTTCTGGATCATGATAAGGCAACCTTTATAGCTGCGATCAAAAATAATGATAAAATCATCGATCATTTAAGCGGAGATTCTAAAATTGTTGATGTGTCCATTGATGATGGTGGTAAAAGCGCAAATGTGCGCGTTGAATTACTCAGCAATTTTACAGTTCAGCCTGATAAAATGTCTTCCAAAAGAGACGGCGAAGAAAAAATGATCTGCGAGGATAAGCTTGTTTTGTCTGATACCGGTATGATCCAGATTGCTTCATCCAACTGTGATGTGCGCGTCGCGTTAAAATAAAGCGCGCTGGCATTTGCCTTTTTGATTTACTCAAACAACCACGCTCTTTTTATACGCCTCTACGGTGCTTTTAAACCTGTCCCATGGTCTTGATACGCGCCTTAGGGTGGATTTCGTTTTGCGACATAATGATGGTCTGCGGGCGGAAACGCTCAATCACGGAGCGCACATACGGGCGGATCATGGGCGAGGTCAATAAAACGGGCGTGACCCCTTGCGCGGCCAGCGCGTCATATTGTTCGCGCACAGCATTGATGAAGTCCTGTAGCTTGGTTGGTGGCATGGCCAGCTGTTTATCCTCACCATCGCCGACCAGCGCATCCATAAAGGCTTGCTCCCAATCCGGCGAGAGGGTCAATAAGATCAAAACGCCTGATGCATCTGTGTTGGTGTCGCATAATTGACGCGCCAAACGCGAGCGCACATGCTCGGTAATTCTGGAGATGCTCTTGGTATAGGCGGCGGCTTCGGAGATTCCTTCTAAAATCGTGGCAAGGTCGCGCACAGAAACGCGCTCTGAAAGAAGGTGTTGTAAAATGCGTTGCAAACTGCCGACGGTGATTTGCGCAGGAATAACATCGGCGACGAGCTTTTGATATTCTTGCGGCAATTCATTCAGTAACTTTTGCGTTTCTGCGTAATTGAGCAGATCAGGCATGTTGTCTTTAATCAATTCGGTGATATGGGTGGTAATCACGGTGGGCGCATCGACGACTGTGTAGCCTTTGAAATGTGCTTCCTCACGGTATTGATCTTGAATCCACATGGCGGGCAGGCCAAAGGTCGGCTCTATGGTGTTTTCACCGGGCAGGGTAATAGACGCGCCGTTCGGGTCCATACACATTAACATATTCGGGCGCACTTCGCCGCGGCCTGCTTCGATTTCCTTAATGCTCACAACATAGGCATTGGCGGCCAGTTGTAAGTTATCTTGTATCCGCACTGCAGGCAGGACATAGCCCATATCCTCTGCCAGTTGGCGGCGTAGCCCCTTGATTTGATCGGTCAGTTTGTTGCCGCCATCGCCCTGCACAAGCGGCAGCAAGCCATAACCCAGCTCGAGGCGGATAATATCCATAGCCAGCGCCTTCGCGATGGGTTCTTCGGCGGGGGTGTTTGTGCCGTCGTCTCCGGCTTGTTTTGCAATCGCTGCGTTGGCATCTGCGGTTTCCTTGCCTGTGCGTTGGTACGCGTAAAAGGCCACTATGCCTGTTGCGGCGGACAGTAGCGCAAAGGGGAAAAAGGGCATGGCAGGGACAAGGGCGAGTGTCAACATAAGGCCGGAGCTCATGGCCAATGCGTTCGGGTATCGCGCAATTTGTATGAATAATTCTTGCTCGGCAGAGCCTTCAACGCCAGCCTTTGACACAAGCAAACCCGCAGAAACGGAAACGACAAGCGCGGGGATTTGGCTGACCAGTCCGTCGCCGATGGTTAAAATCGTATAGTTCGATGCGGCCTCTGCCAATGACATGTCCTGCATGACTGTGCCGATGACGATACCGCCGATAATATTAACGAAGACAATCAACAGCCCTGCGATGGCATCACCGCGCACGAATTTCGCCGCACCATCCATCGCGCCGTAAAAGGTGCTTTCGGATTCTAGTTTTTTGCGGCGCTCTCTGGCTTCATCTTCTGTAATCATCCCTGCGGATAGATCGCTGTCGATGGCCATTTGCTTGCCGGGCATGGCATCAAGGGTAAAGCGCGCTGCAACCTCTGCGATACGCCCGGAACCCTTTGTGATAACCACAAAATTCACAATCACCAAAATGGAGAAGACAATCGCCCCAATGACGTAGTTTCCCCCGATAATAAACGTGCCAAAGGCCTCGATAATATTTCCGGCAGCATCGCGGCCATTATGTCCGTTTTCAAGGATCAGGCGCGTGGAGGCAACATTCAAACCAAGTCGCAGTGATGTTGTGACCAGCAAGACGGTCGGGAAAGTTGAAAATTCCAATGGCGTTTGGATAAACAGAACCGTCATGAGGATCATGATTGAAAAAGTAATGGAAACCGATAGTCCCGCATCCAGAAAGAAGGGCGGCATTGGCACCAGCATAAACAGGATAATCGCAATAATTCCAAAGGCGAATATGACATCGCTGCGAAAAAAAGACCCCATATTAAGCCCTGCGGTTGATGCTGTATTTTGCGTTTGAGGTGTGTTTTCGGCCATGAAAATTATCCGAGCGGGTGGGTTTTGAAGGGGTGGAACCAGTAAAAGTGAGGCCTGTGTATGATACAAAAGCCAAATTTTATATTACCCTTGCATAAATAAACATGCAAACGCTTAAAGGGCAGGCGTTGAAAACAAAAAAGCCGGAAGCATAAGACCTCCGGCTTTTGTTATTCTTGTTTTGGCGATTAGCCTATATCCGGGTGATCTGTGTCAATCCATGGTGGCACAGTGGCTTGCTCTGTATGCGCTGTTGTTTTCCCTGTACCTTGTGGGTGCAGTTGAACAACGTTGCCTGTCGGGTCAACCAAGACGTAATCATGCTTTGCCTGTGCGCCGTCATTGTCGGCAGGGGCGTATGATAGATCGCCGCTTGTCACTGCTTTTTGAATAGCTTCTTGTCTTTGTGCATCCGGCGTTGCGATGAAAATCAAAAACGAATCTTTTTGTGCTGAATTCAATTGATTGTAACTGTCGACATCGTCGCCAAGTTCTGCTTTCAATTGTGCTTCATATGTTTTTTTCTCGCTGGAGGGGACATCTTTTAAATAGCCCTTATCAACCAACTTCTGAGAGAATTTTGCAACGATAGTTACGGTTTCATCTTGTGTAACAACGCCGTCATTTTTCTTTGCGCCACTGATGTCCATACCGAACTGTTGTTCGAACATCGGGCCATTTTGTGGGTCATTCAGCATATCTGTGAGTTGTTGAAGATCCGTTGTATCTTGCGGTGTTTGCTTTTCTTCTTCAGTCCCCAGAAGACCTTTAGCAGCCTCCGTTGCCTTGTCTTTAAGACTACCCAGATCCAGATCAGGAAGTTTCAATTTATCGCGCCAGCCCATAGTCATACCTCATTGCTTATTATTGCCTTTATTTTGACGACCGCACAGTACATCTTGGCTTATGAAAACACAAGGAAAATCTAATTTTGTCCCGCAGCAGGAATATTGACACCATCTTGCTTGTATTGGTTCAATTTATTGCGCAGCGTTCTGATGGAAATACCGAGGATATTGGCGGCATGTGTACGGTTGCCGAGGCAGTGATCAAGCGTGTTTAAGATCATATCGCGTTCCACATCTGAAATTTTGCGACCAATCATAGATTCAACCCCGCCCGCATTTTGAATATCGGGGGCGGCGCTATGGTTGCTTGCGCTTGAAACACCCGTTGGATCAGGTGCATTTTGCGCGGTGGCTTGTGCCTGAGAAATTGCGGATAAGCCATCACTTTGGATGAAAATGGCATCGGCCTCAATTTCGTTTTCGCTGGCCATCAAAATGGCGCGGTGCATTGTGTTTTCTAATTCACGGATATTACCGCGCCAGTGGCATGATTTTAATTTGTCTTCGGCGTCTTTTGAAATGGCTTTGCGCTCAATATCATTTGATTCCGCAAACTTATCGGCAAAAAACTGTGCGAGGCGTGCAATGTCGTGCGGGCGTTCACGCAACGGGGGCAGGGGAATGTTGACCACATTCAGGCGGAAATACAAATCTTCGCGAAATTCACCTTTTCGAACAGATTCCTGTAGGTTTCTGTTCGAGGTTGCCAGAATACGAACATCAACTTTGACGGCGCCGTTACTGCCGATGCGGGTGATCTCCTTTTCCTGAAGAGCGCGGAGCAGCTTGGCCTGTAATAAGGGATGCATCTCGCTGACTTCGTCCAGAAGGATCGTGCCTGTATGGGCTTCTTCAAATTTACCAATGCGCCGCCCTGTTGCGCCTGTGAAAGCGCCTTTTTCATGCCCGAACAGCTCTGATTCCAGCAAATTTTCAGGGATAGCCGCACAATTAACAGCAATAAACGGCCCGTTCTTGCGTTTAGATTTATTGTGGATGTAGCGCGACATGACTTCTTTACCGGTGCCCGATTCACCCGTAATCATCACGGTGGCATCTGAGGGCGCGATTTTATCCGCCAGCGTAATCACGGGTTTCATAACCGGATCATCGGCGATCATAGAATTATTTTCTTCGGTCACGGCCTCTAACACGGCGGCGATGAGTTCGGCGTCAGGCGGCAGGGGAACATATTCCTTTGCGCCTTGCTGAATGGCTTTGACGGCGGAGCGGGCATCTGTCCCAATACCGCAGGCAATCACGGGCAGGTGAATACGCTCCAGCTTCAGACGTTCAATGAAATCTCCAATTTTCTGCTTCACATCAATCATAACAAGATCGGCGCTTTTACCATTGAGTAACGCGCCGAAAGCTTGTTCGATATCTTCGCAATGAATAACTTTAGCCCCGCGTTGTAATGCAATTTTCCCTGCTTCGGAAATATGTCCATCCAGACGACCGATAATCATTAAACGCATGTTGTGTTTGCTCCTGACGCAGATTTTGGGAAGACTTTATAGTATTTACAAAAAAGCAACCTTTTCAAGCTATAATCTCATCTTATGACACAACTGAATTATATACCAGAGGGATATGACCTTATAAAGGTTGTCGATGATCTGTATTCGTTTTTTACGACAGACTTCGAACCGAAGGCTAATGTTGTGTTATATCCGCGTGTTTTAGAAGGAAATTTCGATTTGGTAGCAGCTAAAATGGCTGCTTTTTTTGAATTGGAAGAGGGCGAGCTTTTTATCAAATATAGCGAGCGTGAGAAAATCGAGGATTTCCAAAAAACGCTGGATGATTTTGAGCTTGTTGAGGCTGTTGGTGTTATTTTGTCGGATATGGAATGTTTGTATTCTGCGCGGATTAAAACCCACATGCGCCTTGTGGTGAATCAGTATAAGGAACATTGCAATGTCCATCATTTCCATGTTGACGGGCTTAATCAGGATTTTGATCGCTTCATGACCTGTTATAACGATCCGGTGACGCAGTTTATACGTAATAGTGATGTTTTGATGGTGTCGGGGAATGATGTTGATATCAAGCCTGATGCGCCAGTGTTCCAGTTTCAAACGGGTGATTTGTGGAAGGCGCGGGTGCGTAATAAACAAAGAAACAGCGCGGATAATTTTCTGGCTAAGGTGCTACGTGAAAAAGAGCGCCGCGCATTTGTGCATCGTGCATTGCAATCAAATCACCCAAGGGTGATGGTTGTTGGTGATAAGCAGCTTGCTTGATATTTACTTGAAATAAATGATGCGGCTTGATGGTGGCAGAAGACTGTTGATCACCATTTCCAGATTGCGCGGATTTTCCTGCTTTAGCATCGATTGAACGGTTCGCAAGGTCATTGTTTTGGCGATGACCTCATCATCCGCGTTTTTCTCCAGCTTGGCGGCCAAGGGAGCCATGACGATTGTGCCTAAAATCGCGCCATAGAAGGTGGTCAGCAGCGCCACAGCCATAAAGGGGCCAATCGTTTCAGGGTTTTCCAGATCAGCCAGCATTTGCACCAGTCCGATCAATGTCCCGATCAAGCCCATAGCGGGCGCGACTTCTGATCCGCGTCTTAATATGCTTGCGGCGCGTTTATGGATTTCTTCTTCTTTGTCGATTTGTAATTGTAAAATGCGTTTTAAATCATCCACGCCGTAGCCATCGACAACAAGGCGCATGGCATAATTCAAGAAGGGCTCTTTGCGGGTTTGGGTTTCATAGTTTGAAAGATATAAAAGCCCCTTTGTGCGCGCAATGACGCCCAGATCAATCATGCTTTTGGCCAGAGCGGGGAAGTTTCTCACGGGTCTGAAAACCGATGATGCGATGATTTTCACGGACTGTCTTAATTCCTCACCTGTGTAGGACACGCACGTCGCCGTGATCGTGCCGAACAGAACGATTAACAAAGAAGGGACATTAAAAAAGTTGGCTTTGCTGGGGTTGAACGCAATGGCGCCGATGATTAACCCAAATGTGAGAACCAGCCCCAAAATGGTGACAAGGTCAGGGCGCGACTGTGTGCTTGGTACATTCACCCCAGGAAGTCGGACATCATCTTGTTGTTGTTCAGGCTCTGCCATGGTTTTAATACGATCCTTGTATCAATGCGCTGACTTAGATGTCGCTTTAATTAAAATAACGGGGGTACGCAGATGGTGAAAACATAGTGTTTATTGTGTCGTTTACGAACGATCAGATTTTACAATCTCGGTCATGGTAATGCCGAGCTTATCTTCGACAACCACAACTTCTCCGCGTGCGACAAGGCGGTTATTGACGTAAATATCAATCGCTTCGCCAACTTTACGATCAAGTTCGACCACCGCGCCACGACCAAGTTTCAAGAGCTGGCTCACCTGCATGGTGGAGCGCCCCAAAACCGCGGAAACATTCACCGGAATATCATAAATAGCGGTAACATCACCAGCCATAGCTTCGCCGATGGCAAAATCCTGATCATCCTGATTTTGAAGTTCATCAGGCTCGTTGATTTCATCGAGATTCAAATCCGTACCGGCAGCCGCCTTTTTGGCGCCGTCCTGCTCTGGATTTTCGTTGTTTGTTTCATCGCTCATTTACGATTCTCCCGATGTGTTTGTCTGATCCGATGGTGTTAGTGCGTCTTCGGTGTCTTGCTGTTTGTCACCATCATGAAGGCTAATGCCGCGCTCTGCAAGAGATTGATTTAAAATATCAAATATTTTTTGGGTTGTCGTTTCATGGTTACAAATCACTCCGCCACTCGGCCAGTCAATACGGCAATCGTGATCGGCGAGGGTGTTGTCAGCCTTGATCGTTATTTGCTTTTGCAAGGTGTTTTCTTGCGCCTTGAGAAAATCAGACAGTGCGCCGAGGAGGGCGTCGTTAAGCTGTATGTTGATTTTTTCAGGTGTCATGTGATGCGATAGAGCGTCTGTGATCGAGGCTTTGAGTTCCTCATGACCGTAGGCTTTCATATATTCGGGGAACGCTTTTTGAAAGATAGCGGCGCTTAAATGCACGGCTTCGTTTTCGTATGTTTTGTTGCGCGTTTCTTCTGCGGCGAATAAAACGGCCATATTGCGCTCTATTGTTTGCAAAATAGTGTGCATTTTATTGGTGATGCTGTCTTCGCTTTCCTTGAATCCGGCTCTCTTTCCTTCTTCAAAGGAGGAGGTCTTGGCCTGCGCCAGTTCATCGCGGGTAAACTCAGGTTCGGCGGCGCGCTCTTCCTCTGACAACTGGTGGTCGTCATCAAAAATATTTGAATCAAAGAAAAACGGTTGTCCTTTCATAGTCTACCTTACCATATGTTGCTTGCCGTTATGTTTAGGCAATCATTTCTTCCTCGGCGGTACCGGTGCTAATGGTGACTTCTCCGCGTGCTTCGAGGTCTTTTGTTACGGTCACAATATATTGTTGTGCTTCTTCAACGTCTTTCAGGCGTACAGGCCCCATAGCGGCCATATCTTCCTTCATAATCTTACCCGCACGTTCAGACATATTGTTGAAGAACAAATCTTTGAGGCTGTCTGTTGCGCCTTTGAGGGCAAGCGGTAGCTTTTCCTTATCAACGGCGCGAATAACGGTTTGAATGGAGGCTTGATCGAGGCTAAGCAGATCTTCGAAGGTGAACATAAGGCTGCGGATTTTTTCGGCAGAGTCCGGCGTGACCTTTTCCAATTCTTCCATGAAGCGGTTTTCGACGGCGCGTTCCATATTGTTGAAAATATCGGCGATCAATTCGTGACTGTCGCGGCGTTGGGTGCGGGCAAGGTTCGACATGAATTCCTTGCGCAGTGTTTTTTCAACTTCTTCGAGGATTTCTTTTTGTACCGTTTCCATTTTCAGCATACGGTTGATGACTTCCAGCGCGAACCCGTCGGGCAGAATGGCCAGAACGCGCGCGGCGTGGTCGGTTGATACTTTGGATAAGACAACGGCAACGGTCTGCGGGTATTCTTTTTGCAGGAAGTTGGCGAGAATATCTTCATTCACATTGCCCAGCTTTTCCCACATGGTGCGTCCGGCAGGCCCGCGGATTTCCTCCATAATGACGTCGATTTTTTCTTGCGACAGGCCTGATTTCACAAGCATGCGTTCGGTGCTGTCTTGTGATCCGACGAGTGTATTAGTGGAGCTCATTTGCTCTGTAAATTCAATGAACAGACGTTCGACAATGGTTGGGCCAATTTTCCCCAGCCCTGAAATAATCTGTGATAATTCCAGAATTTCATCGTCATCCATATGACTAAATATTTGCGCAGTATGATCCTGCCCTAAGGACAGCATAAAGATAGCCGCCTTTTCGGGGCCTGATAAAGAACGATAATCATCTCTTACACGTACACTCATATAATTCTAGCTTTCCTGTGACATCCAGCTTCGAATAACGGATACGGCTTCCACCGGATAACTTTCAACGACTTCCTCTACTTTCTTAACGGTTGAGGCTTTCACTTTTCCTTCAATACCTTGAATATTGATCAGCGATTCTTCGTCTTCTTCGACATCGAAATTGCCTGTATCAGATAATAAGGGTTGCCCGTCCGCGCCGATTTGTTGTTGCGGCGGTGCCAGAGCAGGGTTTGCGGGCGATGCCGCCAACAGATCATGTTGCAGTAATTCATCCAGACCGGCGGCGGGTTTGTTCAGCGCTTCGGCGTTCATAAGCTTTGTGACCATGGGCTGTAAAACCAGCACAACGACCAGCACCAGCATAATACCAACCACCAGCATTTCCGCTGCATCAATCAGGTCGCTTTTTTCAAAGCCAAATAACATGCGGTCATCGACAATCTCGGAATCAGTATCAATTTGTGCGAATTGTAAATTGGCAATTTCAACAACATCGCCGCGGTCTTCGTTGAAGCCAATGGCTGTTTTGACCAATGCTGTAATTTGATCCATTTCCTCTTGGGAGCGCGGCTCGTAGGTTTTGTTGCCTTCTTCATCTTTGGAATAGCGTCCATCCACCAAAAGGGAGACGGATACTTTCTCAACTTGGCCTTGTTGATGCACTGTGCTGCGCACTGTTTTACTGATTTCGTAATTTGTGACTTCTTCTGTGCGCGATGATTCCTGACTAGGGGCTTTGTCGGCCAATAAATCGCCGCCAATACCGGGTAGGTTATTCTCTACGGATACTTCATCGGAGGCTTGATCGCGCTCTGTGTTGTCTTCTTGTGTGGTTTGGGAGGAGCGCAGCACCTGTCCTTCGGGGTTATACAGCTCTTCATTCATGCTCACTTGATCGAAATTCATTTGTGCATTCACAATGGCGGTCACTTTGCCATAGCCAACGACGCGGCTGATTTGATCTTCGATACTGCTTTGCATGCGTTTTTCGAAATTACGCCTTAAATCTTCGGTTTTTAATGACATGAGGCTGTCATCATCGCCGCCCTTGGCCATCAGGTTACCGTTACTGTCAATCACCGAAACGTTCGATGCCTTGAGGTTCGGAACGGCGGAGGCCACAAGGGATTGAATAGCCAGAATTTGCGAATGCTCTATTGAAGAGCCCGATTGTATGCCCAAAAAGACACTGGCCGATGATGATTGTGTATCACGGCTGAATAGTTCACGTTGCGGTAAAACGATATGAACGCGCGAACTGCGGATGCTGTCTAAAGAACTGATTGTTCTGGAGAGCTCACCTTCCAGTGCGCGCACTTGATTGATGTTTTGAACGAAGTTGGTTGTTCCGAAACCTGATTGCTCATCAAAAATCTCATAGCCCATAGACCCACCATTAGGCAGCCCCGCATCGGCCAATAACATACGCGCGCGTCCGACCTCATCCCCAGGGACGAGAATGCGGGAACCATCGGTAGAAATTTCGTAAGCGATTTGTGTTTCTTCAAGCTTTGCGGCAACCGCGCCTGAATCTGTGGATGATAAATCTGTGTAGAGTAATTTCATTTCCGGCGTTGTAATGCGCATGGAAAGAAACACGAAAAACATCATGAGACCAAGTACGATGGCCCCCATAACACCCAAGCGGGCGGGGCCTAATTGTTGTAGTGTCGCAACAAAGTTATTCACGATCATGACCTTTTTACATCACGTTAGAACTCCATAGAAGGCAGGAGTAACGATCAGTATAACATAAAAACTATATATAAGACGAGGGGGTGATTCGTCTTAAATACACCGCTTAACGTACTGTAATTTTTGTATTCTGGCAAATCCCAATACAAAAATCATAATGATGTATTTTTTGTGTATCCATAGGTGTGCAAACACAATGGCAGAAACGTGGGGTTAAATCGTTTAGAGCTTTGGTTTTCTTGACTTTATGGTAATAATTATGTATTATGATACTAGGGTAGTCTGTCAGGTTTGTATCTGGGTTTTTCTCAGGATCTGGCGGAAAATGTAGAAAGGTTAGGGTTACGCTCATGATTGAGGCGGTAAATTCTACGATAGCAAATGTAGCAGCATCACGTGGTGTGGCCTTGCAGGCCAGCGCCGCTTCTGCGACTTTGCCACCATTGCCGGAAGGTGCGCCAAACGTGCCTCAGGCGCCTTTTGTGTCGCCTTATATCTCGGTTGATCTGGACTTTGATACAGCCGTTTTGCAAATTCGTGACTCTGAAACCGGTGATGTGCAGCAGCAATTCCCGACGCAAAGTCGTCTGGCACAGATCAGACGTGCGCATGATGTTCAGGAGCGCGCAGATTTGCAACAAAACAGACAACAGCCTGTCAATAATGTGACGTCTTCGCAGGGGCCTGATGTTGTGACCATACAAGATGTCACATCGGCACAAGCGTCAAATACATCTTTGCCGGCACCACAAATTGCTGTTGCAGCCTTATCAACGGGCGCACAATCCGGGCAGGTTAGTCAATCTGCCGGTGTTAGCGTTCTCGCTTAATTTCAAACAATAATTTTTTAGCCTGAAATATCTGTTTTTTGTGGATGTGTATCCTGTTGCGCAGTTTGCGGTACGGGGGCTTGCGCATCTTGACTGATCATAAGACCTGCGGAGATTTCGCGGTTGATACTTATAAGGATATCAAGCTTTTGTTTCTCAGGTTTGGCCATGATCTCCATCTCGCGTTTGAAGATGAAGTTTGCAAGATTGACGATGTTGCTGCGTAAATCGTTCGGGCGATCGCCGTCTTTATTTTCCAGCGCCGTGTCATAAAACAGCATCCATATCTGGCGATTATATTTTAATGTTTCTTCCAGCAGGTCTTTAGGGCGCTCGTCCCAGCCGTCTATGAGTTGTTGTAACATGCGGTTTGATTTGAGCAGGACACGGGCTTCCAGCTCGCGCTGTGTGCCGGCGTTGGCCTGTGCGTTTGTATCGTAAGCACCTGCCGCCTTTGCGTAGGGATTATTTTTATCGTGTGACATTTTCAATGAGTTCCCGTTCATGTTCGATAAGTTGTTGGGCGAGCTTCATTGCTTTGTAGTACGCGCCGGAGATGATTTGTTCATTGATTTGCATAAAGAAAATTGAACTGGTCGGTGATGCTTTTTGTATCTCGTTGACGCGCTCAAAGTAACGATCGTGATATTCCTTCGGACTGCGGGAAATATACATGCATTGAATAAGGAAATAGATTTTCTTACAGGGCGTGTCGGCATCTTCCTCACGCATGATGTCTTTTTCGCGGATAATCGGTGCGTCACCTGCAATGTGCAGACGCGTGCGGTGTGCGCTGTTTGTAATGACAGCCTCGCCAATCAATATTTTTTCTTGGGGTTTTAAGTCGATAACAAGAGCCATGGAATTCTTCCTTTCTTAAGGTCGCTTTCTGCGAACAATGTATAATATATCTTATCATACGCAAAGGAGGTAAAGGAAGATTTAAAAACATGGCGCACAGATGAATATAAATGCGGACATAAAAAGAGGCGGAAAATTTCTTTTCCCGCCCGCTTTTCTTTGAATAATTGTATCGTTCTGATCGCTATTAGAATAGTCGAAGAACGGCCTGTTGTGACTGTGAAGCCAATGACAAGGATGTAACACCCAATGTTTGACGTGTCTGCAAGGCCAGTAGGTTCGCACCTTCTTCGTTTTGGTCTGCAACAGTCAAGTCATCCGAACCGGCACTGAGTGTATCAATGGTTTTCTCTGTGAAGTCCTGACGTGTCTGAATGATAGACAAGTCGTTCGCAATAGAGGAACCAAAGTTTCTAACGCTGCTCAATGCAGAGCGGATGTCATCGATAGACAACTGGATGGATGCTGAGGTTGTGAAAGACCCTTCGCTGATACCCAAACCATTCGAGGAGAAGTCGACACCCTGCGTGGTGAGGGAGTTGTTACGATCTTCGTTAAAGAATGTGATCAGATCGTCGCCACCAAGAAGGTTTACACCACGATATTCCGCATCCTCAACGATATTGTCGATTTGCTCTCTGATGTTGTTATAGTCTGATTCGAATTGTTCGAGATCAACACTTGTTCCAACAAAAGTGAAGCGTTCGGACACAACATCACTGGCTGTACCAATGGCACCGTCACCAGAGTTTGTACCAAAAGCGAAGTTCGGGTTTGCAGTACCTGTCAAATCTTCATATTCGATTTCCAGTGTACCAACACCGTCTGCACCTTGTAGCTCAAGTTCACCAGTATCTGTATTGAAAGATGCTGTTACAAGTGAGCCAACGCTTGAGTCATTGTTGATATTATCAATCAATTCCTGAATGGTTGTTCCTTGGTCAACATCAATGTTCGCACTGGATGTGTCATCAGCATTGATACGGATGCGCAGTTCAGGTGTACCGGATGCACCAGTTGTCAGGAAGCCAGCATCATTCAATGTTGCAGAAGACACGTAGTTTCCGTTGACCTGAGAGGCCAATGCAGCGCGGTTTGATTTGATTGTGCTACCAGCGATGGCTGTTCCGCCGTAACGAATAGCGGCTGCACCACCGGCATCGTTGTTTTCGGCCTGAACAAAGTCACCAAGACCGATGGCTGTGAAGCCAGCGAGGTCAAATTCCGTACCACCTGCGCCTGAGTCGGCGGAGTCTTGGATGCGGATTGCGGCGCCATCAACAAGCGATTCAATTTGTAATTGACCACTTGATGTTACACTTGCGCGAATTAAATCGGTGTTGTTTGTGTCAGAGTTAATCTGAGCCACAATATTGTCGATTGTGTCATTCGCAGCCAATGTTACGGTTGCAGCAGGATTGGTTAATGTTGGGTTTGCTGTGGCTGAACCATCAGCTTCCTCAACGATGATTGAGAAGCTTTCACCACCGGCAAATTCGGCCAAATCAGAGGTCAGGTTTACACCACGAAGGTCTTCTGTACCACGAATAAGCGCGAAACCTTCTGCGGTTCTTGCTTCGGATTGAGCTTCAATAGCAACGGACTCGGCCTGCTCTACGAGGTTTGTTAGAGCGGTAATACCGTTATCGGCTTCTTCAATTGTTCTGATGGATTGTGAAATACCATCAAGAAGTCTTGTAAGGTCACCTGCACGGTTATCAAGGCTTTGTGCTGCGAAGAAGTTGGACGGATTGTCCAATGCAGAGTTCACTTTTAGGCCTGTTGCCAAACGCAGTTGTGTCTGGTCGATCAAGCGTTGAGTGTTCTGGAGAGAGAGTAGATTGCTTCGTAAAGCAGAGGTCAACACGATATCTGAAGACATAGTTAGTTCCTTTCCTAGGTTGTAACACTGAAAAATCCTATTTCAGCTTTATACTCTATCATAGTATCACAAGATTTAACAAAACGTTAAACTAATTTAAAATACGTATAAAAATGTTGTGTATGGCATTTTTAAGCCTGAAAGTCCTTTTGAGCGCTCCTAAATGACGCTGTGACATAAAAAAAGGGTGCACCGGTTATTGCTTCTGCAATTAGACCGGATACACCCGAATTGTGAACCCCACACTTCTGTACGAAGGCCTCACAATAATACGGATACTGAGCGTTAGGGGTTAGGGATGCGGGTAGCACGTCCTAAAACCCAATATCCTTAAACGTTAAGTTATCTGAGTTGCAAAAGCTCCTGCGTCATTTGGTCAACTGTGGTGATAACCTTTGTTCCTGCGGAATAGGCGCGTTGCGCGACAATCAGAAGGGCAAATTCATCGGCCAGATCAACATTTGAATTTTCAAGTGTTGAGGGTTCGATGAATCCGGCGCCGCCGGTGCCTGCTTCGCGTAAGTTCTCCTCACCGGAGTTTTCGCTTTCGGTATAGGCCGTCCCTGATACTTCGCTCAAACCATTGGCGTTGGCGAATGTTACCAGCGGTAATTTATACAAAACCGAGCTTGCGCCGTTCGAGAACTGGGCAATAACAAAGCCTTCTCTATCGATTTCAATACCTGTACGTAAACCAAGCTCTGCGCCATCCTGATCAGAGAATAAAACGGTGTAATCGCTTGAGAACTGGCTGAAACGTTCGACATCGACAGAGATGTTTTGTAGCTCAGATCCGTTATTCCAGTCGATTTGGTTGAGTTCAATGTCAATATTGCCATCAATATCGGACAGCGCGTTAATGGTTCCGTCCCCATTAAAGTTCAGCAGACCGCTGGTCAATTGATTGTTGCTCGGGTCACGAATGGTGACATTCCACCAACCGCGTGCATTATAGTTTGGCGCGCCGGGCAGGGATTGGATCGTCGGGAATTCGCCGCTGCTATAAGGGGGGGTATCCGTTGGTAAACCGTTATCAAGTGTACCGCCGGATAAGTTATCCGATGTGGATGTACCTGGTGTAAAGCCAAGCGCCGCCAGTGCAGTACCTGCACCAACATCAGCAATCGTAAAGTTTTCTGTCCCCAAAATAAACTGATCATGTTGCAGTACTATCTCGCCGTTATTGCCGAGGAATGCTGATAGGTTTGGTACGTTTGCGTTGATATCGTCAACCAGATCGCCAATGTCATATACCATGACATCCACACCAACAGGGAGCGCAGCGCCATCGGTTCCGCTGACTTGATATGTGCGCACGCCGCCGCCATCAACATCGATTGTGAACTGGTCACCGTTGGTTAGGCCAAGATCATTGACCATTTCATCGGTGGAGGTCAGCGTTGTGCGTGTGCTGGCCTGTGTGGCTTGCGGGCCGTATGTTTTTGTGAACTCGAAGCTGATCGCTTGCGCGTTACCCAATGTATCGAAAACAGTCAATCCGCGTGTGAAGTCCACCGGTGATGTGCCGATATTGCTGAGCATTGTATCTGTTTCAGCCGAGTCGAGGTTTACTGAAAGCTCGGCGGTGTTTGTTGGTCGTGTCAGACCACCCAAAAAGGCAACGTCAATCGGAACAAGAGAGGTTAAGTCCCCTTGGTTCGACGGTAGGTTTCCTGATTGGTCGATCGGCCAGCCATAAAGATAGAAACCGGCAGAGTTTCTAAGGAACCCTTGGGAATCTTCGCTGAATTGTCCGTTTCGTGTGTAAAGATATTCAGTCAGTGCGGAATCATCTGAGTCTCTTTTAACCGCGAAGAATCCATTCCCTGAAATCGAGGCATCGGTACTGGATGCGGATTGTGTGATAGAGCCTTGCTCTGTGACGCGTTGCAGGCGGTTGGCTGTTACCGTACCGGGGGAATAGCGGCTTGTATTGCCCTGCGTTGTGACCAGAGAGTAGAAGGACGCTTCTGAGCGCTTAAACCCTGTCGTGTTAATGTTCGCGATGTTGTTTGCAATAATCGCTGTGTTCTGTGATTGGGCGGTCAGTGCCGACACACCTGTAAATAATGCTCCAAATAATCCCATAATCTTTCTCCTTCTTACGCTTTAAATTTCAATTGTTCTTTTGCTGTTTCTAATGTGTTATGCGCTGTCTTCGCCGCCTTCTGTTTCATTGCCGCCTGTTGATTGTGGCGCGGTGGCTGCTTCTTTCACGTTGATGACATTACCGACAGACACGGCGCGTTCGCCAACCAACAGGTATGTTGTGCCGTTTTGGGTTTCAACGCCGCTGACATGGCCGGATACAACCGTTGTTGTGTTCAGAGCCTGATTTTCGCCGTCCAATGCATCGACCCTGATTTCATATGTTCCCACAGGTTGCGACACGCCGTTTTTATCCTTGCCATCCCATACAAACTTTTGAACAGACTGATTGCCGTCGATTTTCTCGGAGTAAACAAGTGTGCCGTCTTCATCGAGGATATTGATTGTTGTCTCTGCCGCGGTGCCGTCAATGGCGTAATCCATTTTGATCGGGGTTTGACCGTTAAAATAAGCTTCGGAGCTTAAATAGCTGACATCTTTACCGACATAATTCAAAGAGGATGAGAACGATGTCCCAAGCCCGAGTGATACAAGGCTTTCCAGTCTTTGGTTTGTGTTAATCTGCTGTTCAACGCCTGCAAATGATACGAGTTGGTTCGTGAACTCGGTCGAATCTGCGGGATCAAGGGGGTCTTGATTTTGTAATTGCGTCGTCAGTAAGACGAGGAAATCATCAAAATCCGCCGCCAACTGGGCATTGGAGTTTGCCGAATTCTGGGAATAATCCAGTGCGTTATTAATTGTAACGTCGCTTGCCATAACTTACTCTCTTTCTATATCAGTGCGTTGTAACGCATTCTTCCTGTGTCGGGATCTACATGCCAATCCATCGTGCTTTGTATAATATGTTCATCACCAGCCGCATCTTTGCCTGAGCCACCGCGTCCGCCGTTCCCGCCGCTTTGTTCCTGATTAAAATCATGGCTGTCACTCGCCATTTCAAAACTAATGTCACCGCCATCTATACCCGCATTAACAAGGGCGCGGTGCAGGGCTTGGGAATCGCGTTGCAGCATTAAAAATGTTTCGGGTTTCTCAGCCGTCAGAACGATTTTTGTTTTACTGTCTTTATCGATGCTCATTTTAACTTCGACGCGTCCTAAATCCGGCGGATCAAGGCGCAGTTTGATATTGGTATCATCGCCCGTTTTGATGGCCTTTTGAATGGTCACTGAAACCATTTGCGTTGCGGGGTGGTTTTGGCCTGCGCTTTGCGCTTGCGTTGTGATGTTGGTCAGTGCGTTTTGCATGGTTGTTGGCGAACTTGTCGTTGCAGACAAAGCATTTTGCGACAATGTGCCGTCAAGGCTGCTTGATGTTGCTGTCGTTGCCACAGTTTGAAGGAAGCGCTGCCCCGCAGTTTGTTGCCCGTCAGCATTTTTCGGAGCAGGGGAGGCCGCATCTTTACCATCGGCGGCTTTCATCGCCGCATCAAAGCTTTTGCCGCCATCATCATGGCTTTGTGGGGTTTGAGTTGCATCATAACGTGCGTCATAGCGTGTTTGTGCCTTGTTCTGTGGTTGTTCTTGCCCCTTTTGCGCGGTGTTTTCATTGGCGCGCAGATCGGTTTTCAAAACATTATCGGCGATGGTGCTGGCGGTTGTGCCGGCTTCGGATTTTTTCTCCGGTGCGCTATCGGTGCGGGCGAGGGGGTAGAACTGATTGATAAGCGCGGCCAGCGCGGCTTCATCTTCACTGCTGAGTTGACCTGTCAGGAAGGTATCAATTTGTGCCTTTAAATCGGTTATTTGCTGCGGACTAAGGCCGCCCAGCAAGGTCAAAAGATTATCTTCGTCTGTTGTGGCGGGTTGCGCTGTGACATCGGCAGCAGCAGTGTCATCTGTCCCCTCAGCGGCAGGGGCTTTGCCCAGAATTTTTGTAATAAGCGCGCTTAATAAGCCACGTAGCGCCTTGGCATCTGCGTCACCTTCGGCAGTTTCACCGTCAAGCGTTTGAATAAGCCCTGCGGTTGGTTCATTGCCTTTTCTGGCTTGTTGATCAATCAAGGTTTGAAGTTTTTCGCTTAATAAGCTCAGTGACGCGGTGGGCAGGTCACTGGTTTTGGCGGCAAATTCCGAAACTTCGGTCGCACTTTGATTTGTTTGGAAGGCAGAAATGTTCGCGCCTGTTTTGTCCTGCGCGGCAACTTGGGCGGTTGCCCCTTTGCTTTTCGCCTGTTTGAGCGAATCCAGAAAATCAGAGAATTGCTTCTTATCTTCTGATGTGTGGTCGTTTTTCGTTGCGGATTTGGTGGCTTTGAAAGGTTCTAACGTGTCTTTTTTAAGCGCAGCCGTATGCTTGGCACCGATCTGTGAAGACGTACCGTTTTGATTGACGTAATTTTGCTGCGTTGTAAAAAACTCGAAACTCATGCTTATTTCATCCTTTCCAAAACATATTCCATTGCCACAATGTTGCGCCCTATACGGTTTCGCTTAAGCCCGACGATACGGCCTTTTTGCGTGATGTATTCGGGATTGATCCGGTTTCGCTATAGCTATAACCGCGTTGGTGCTGTGCTGCTTTAATGGCGGCGCTGCGTATGGTGTTGCCCAATCGTTCGGTTGTGCGTTGCATGCGCTCAATGGCGCGTAAATTTTCTTGCGAAATTTCGGCAAAATTCTCATGCAGCTTTTTCAAACGATCTTTTGTTGCTGGATCGGCGGTTTTTAATTCGTTTTTACGCGCAATCATTTGTGCCATAACTGATTGATATTCGTGGGCATTGGCAATTTTCTTGCTCTGTAAATCCATGAATTTCTGGGAGTCGGTTTTTTTCAAGGCTTCGGTTTCTTCCGAATAAACCTTTCCCAATGCGGTGATGGTATCCATGACATCTTTGATCGCCGTGTTTGTATCACGTGACAGAAGCTTGGTCTGGTGTGCCTGCGGTTGTTCGGGCTTTTGTTGTTCTGTTGTCATGCTTCTTTCCTTTCCTGTGCGCCGGCTCTGTCTTGATCGCCAAAGTAAACGCGCTGTCCCATTTGTTGGACTGTGAAGAGAGTTGCCTGTGTGTTGGCGGCGGCTTTTGTCTTGATTTGGTCAATCATGACGTTGTTATGCTCGGTCTTTTCCTTCAACTCGTTTTGTAGCGTGTTGAGGTGGGCAATCAGGTTTTTATCAGCCATACGGAATGCGCCAAGACGCTCGCGGAATTCTTCGGAGGCGAGGGCATAATGTTCGGACATCAGCTCTTTATCACGCTGGGCGAAGGCAAACTTCATGTGGTCGAGTGTCACCAATGCTTGTGCTTCTGTGTCAGCAAAGCGGATTAAATCCTGACTGATGGCAATCAACTGACGAACAGCCTGATTTACATCTTTCGCCAAAATTGATTTGGGTTGTTTTTGCTGCTCTTTGTTTGTGCGTGTGCTCATTGTGGTGTGCTCCCTTTTTCTGTCCCTAACGTTTCGGTAAACTCTGCGTCAATAACGGCATTTGATTGCGGCGTTGCGGTGGATTCTTTTTGTGCCGTTTGTTCGGCCTGCATTTGAATCAATTTGTGCATCACCTGTGTTTGAATGCCTGTCATATCTTTATCGGCGATGTTTTTGCCGTATTCCTGCAACATCATGCCTTTGAAAATTTCTTCGCCTTTGCCGCCGCCAAATATGGGGTCGGTTTCCAGCCCCTCGAACATTGGCTTGATCATCTCACCGATAAAAACGGCTTCGAAGTCACGGGCAACATCTTCCATGCTTTGCTTGCCTTTGATGGCCGCGCTGGACGGATCTTTGATCTGGGTGTGCTGCATCAGGTTCATGGCGGTTTCGGGTGAGAGCATTTGCATTACATCACCTCGATTTCAGCTTGCAAAGCACCGGCGGCTTTGATGGCTTGAAGAATGGTAATAATGTCGCGTGGCTTGATGCCCAGTTGGTTCAGGCCTGTCACAAGTTCCTGCAAGGTGACGCCGCTATCAAGGACGGCAAGTTTTGCATCCTGTGAACTTGCTGAGACGTCGGTGCGCGGGACAATGACCGTTTCACCTTGGTCGGCGAAGGGGTTGGCTTGTGATACTTGTGGCGTTTCGTTGATCTTCAGCGTCAAATTCCCTTGAGCGATAGCAACGCTGCTGACCCGTACATCGGCGCCCATAACAATCACACCAGAGCGTTCGCTGATCACGACGCGTGCAGGTTGATCGGGTTGAATGGGTAGTTGTTCAATATCTGTAATCAGATCGACAATCGTACCGTCATAATTATTGGGCTTGCGGAGCATAACGCTGGCAGAGTTTTCTGCTTTCGCCAAGCGGGCATTGGTAAAGCCGTTAATAGCCTGTGCGATGCGTCTTGATGTTGTGAAGTCGGGATTTCTTAGGGCAAGGCGCACCTGTTGTAATTCTTCGAGTTGGAAGTCAATCTCGCGTTCAACAATCGCGCCGTTAGGAATACGTCCGGCGGTTGGGATATTTTGTGTGATAGAGGCTGCGTCGCCTTCTACGGAAAATCCGGCAATATTGACCTCACCTTGGGCAACGGCATAAACCTCGCCATCTGCGGCAATCAATGGCGTGACAAGCAATGTACCGCCTTGCAGGGAACTGGCATCACCAAAGGCCGAAACACTGACATCAATTTTTGACCCTTGATTAGTGAAGGGGGGCAGGGTGGATGTGACCATAACGGCGGCTACGTTACCTGTATTCAGATTTTCTCCACGGATATTTACGCCAAGCCGTTCCAGCATGGCAATCAAGCTTTGTTCTGTGAAGGGGGAATTGTTTAACCCGTCGCCTGTGCCGTTTAAACCAACAACCAGACCATATCCGACCAGTTGGTTTTCGCGCACGCCTTCAATATCAATGATATCTTTGATGCGTGATGTTTTGGCATCGGCGATGCTTATTGTCTGTATAAGGAAAAACAAGCAGAGTCCGATTGTCACAAATACCCTAACGGTACCCACTTGTGACAACCGGATGACAACCGAAGTGTTTGCTTTATTATTATGTGTTCTACACTTTAGCATATCTGCCTTGTTTCCTTGTTTTCCGCCTTGTTAAGGGCGGTTACGCTCTTTTTTAACTTCTCTACTTTTACGCTTTGTGAGGATGTTTAAGAAAAATCCTACAGAACTGTCTTTGCGAAAGTCGTGCCAGTTTCAAGAATCGTTGATTTCAGGGCATTTGAATAAAACAGCAGGGGTAATCACCGCGCCTGCAGCAGGCAAAATGGTACAATGTGCGTTTTTGGCGGGGTGCAGATAGGCAATTCTTACCGACTTGATAAAAGTTTTTGCCCTGCGTAAATTTAAATTAATACATACATGGCGCGGTGCGTTTCATGTATACTTATAGATACATACGGAAAAAAGAGGTGCGCTTATGAAAGTCGGTGGAACAAAAGGGCCGAATTCAACATCAAAGAGCAAACGTTCGTCGTCTTCTCAAGGCGAAAATACCGTTGATTTCAGCCAGTACGTTACGGGCGGAACCGCCCAGGCAACAGGCGCGTCGGCGACGCAATCCATTGCGCAGCTTGATGTGCTTTTGGCGGTGCAGGAGGTTGAAGACCCAACGCAGAAGGCCGCCAAGAAAAAGGCGCATATGCGCGCGGATACAATTTTAGAGAATTTGGAGCAGATCCGCATCAAGATGCTCTGCGGGGAATTAACCGTCGGGCATATGATCGATGTTGCCGATGTGGTGGCCTCGCACCGTGATAAAATCGATGACCCTAAACTGACATCGGTTATGGATGAAATTGATTTACGCGCACAAGTTGAGCTCGCAAAAATGCGCGTGGCACTGGATCAGGCATCGCAATAACAGCGCTATTTTAGACATCGCATATGAAAATGGGCGTTAATTTCCTTGTCTTTAAAGTCAAACAGACCTATATTCTCTGATCTTTTTAAATTTATGGCGTTTATATTTGAAGACTATAAGGACAATGAAATATGGCAACACCCAATAGCGTAACGCTTCCTCCTGATTATAATCCTGAAAGTGATAACGGGGAGTTTATGAACTCCAACATGAAGGAATATTTCCGCAGACAGCTTGTTGCTTGGCGCGAGGAGTTGTTGAGAGAATCAGAAGCAACCATTCATGACACATTGCAGGGAACAGAATTGCAGAAACCTGACTTGGCGGATCGTGCCTCTGCGGAGACTGATCATGCGCTTGAACTGCGCACACGTGATCGTGAGCGTAAATTGATCTCAAAGATCAACAGCACGCTGCGTAAAATCGAAGAAGATGAATATGGCTACTGTGAAGAAACAGGCGAGCCAATCGGTGTTGCGCGTTTGAAGGCACGCCCGATTGCGACATTGAGCTTGGATGCGCAGGAACGTCATGAGCGTATGGAAAAAACACAGCGCGATAACTGATTTATCTCAAGTGATACATTAAAGACATTATATAAGGGCTTGTTTAGCCCTTATTTTTTTGTGGTTATATTTTTGGCATAGACCATGACGGATCAATCATTTGTTTGACAGTTTGCGTATCAACCCTGAAACATTGGGCATTATCAATCAAGTCGGCCTGATCAGGGGTTATTTTTGAAACATCAAGGGTCACGGAGTTTCCAAAAAGACTGATATCCCGACCGACATTCTCCGGAAATATTTCTATCTTCGGGCAATCTTCGGGGTTCGTAACCACATGATCTTGGTAGGTTAGTGTAATATCTTTTCCGTCATGGGCCATAATCACCTGACTTTTTTGGAATGCACTGGTGAGCTTGATACTGGCAAGCTGTTTATCCTCATTGTAAACCGCACTGGCCACAGACAGGATCAGAGACTTACTTGCCTCTGTCTCGGGTGTTTGGGGTTGTTCGATAACATCTTGATCAGCCATGTATGAATTATACATGCCAGACACTTAAATGTGCAATTAAATACAGCATTGGCGCGGCGGATATTGTCCCATTAGAATGGGAAGATGACATCATAAAGCTGTTGACCGTAGCGCGGTTGCTGAACATCGGTAATTTGGCCTTCGCCGCCATAAACGATGCGCGCTTCTGCAATTTGATCATAGGATACGGTGTTATCTGTTGAGATATCTTCAGGTCTAATCACGCCGTCAATTTGCAAGATGCGTTTTTCGAAATTGACCAAGACCTCTTGATTGCCGTGAATGACCATGTTGCCATTGGGAAGAATTTGTGTGATTAGGGCGGCTAGTCTGAGTTTGACTTCCTCATCTCTTTCAACGCTGCCTGACCCTGTATGTGAGGAGTTAGAGCCAAAATCAGCCAGACTGTTATTGTCGACGGCTTCAGGAAGGATGCGGCTTAATGATCCCTCCAGGCCGAGCAAACTGCCCATTCCTGCTGATTCATCCGAAGATCTTGATTTTGTGGTGTCATTTTCCAGTGTGGCCTCGTCTTTTATATCAATGGTAACGGTGATGATGTCCCCGATATTGCTGGCGCGTTGATCCTTGAAAAAGGTAACGCGATCACTTTGCCACAGAGAGTTTTTCTGCGGCGTTATGTTTTGTTGCGTGGGCATGGGCAGACTGACCGGCTGATAGTTCGGGTTCGTCATAGGGTTGGCAATATGCGACATAGCGGGCGCTTTGCCGATATTGGCAATTTTATCGGCAGTGGCACACCCCCCTAGCATGGAGCAGCCCAAAAGTCCGATGGCGGATAATTTTAAATATTCAAGTTTACGCATCAGATAATCCTCATATTATTTAGTTAGCCACAATACTGACCTGACTGTCACCAGTGACAAGGGCCTGTAATGTTTGGTTGCTGGACGCATTAACAACACGAATAATGTCACCTTTTGCACCGTTTTCCAGCGCTTTGACTTGTGTTGAAATATTCATAGTGCCGTTTTGTAGGGAAAGGGTGATCAGTTGTCCGCGTGCGACGATTTGCGGGGCAATAATGTCCACGGTTTTCACAGGGCGTCCCGCAATAAGTATACGGCGCGCCGTCATGCCAAGGAGTGTGTCGGTATCAACAATCATGTCTTTTGAAAAGTCGCGCTCTCTGATGCTTATCATTTTGATGTCACCCTCTTGGATCAAGCGACCATGTTCGATGTTTTCCACCAAAACAGGGACGTGAATAACCGGATGGATTTGCCCCTTGATTTGCATGGTTTGAATGGGGTTTTGCGCTGAGGGTGCGGCAATTGTAACGTTAAAGCTTTTGCGGTCTGAATCTACATTGACGCGTGTGACCACGAATTTTTCAGGTTGCTCTGCAGGCAGGATGATTTGCTGGTATTGCGCGGGGATCGACAATTCATAATCGCCATAAACACCTTCATCATAGAGCGCAGTTTGCAGTGCTTCTTCAATTTTATCATAGCCGATCACCGTGGCATCACGGCGCAAGACCACCTGATCGGTATGGCTGGAGGGGCGCCATGGTAAATCAAGCGCCGTGGCAATTCGCAGCAAGGTGCGGGCGCTCAATACCATATCTTTACCCGGAAGCGGGGCATTGCCCAGCACGCGATCTTCATCGCGCGTCAGGCCATAGAAAATATCACCGAGTTTAATGGTGTTGTCTGTGATGACGCTGTTTTCCTTGATCCCCATCGCATAGGATGGCGTCAGGAACAGCATGGAAAAGAGCACCGTCATCCAAAACGTAGCGCGTATCTTTTGTTGTTGTTTCATATCCATCATGTTTCGTCCTTTAAAAATACGGATCACCGCTTATCGAAGCTGTGACACTGTTTGCAGCATCTCATCGCTGGTTGAAATGACGTTGGAGTTCATTTCATAAGCGCGCTGCGCCGAGATGAGTTTTGTGATTTCCGAAACCACATCAACGTTGGATTGTTCCAGCGCGCCTTGTTGAATGCGTCCGAACTGTTCCTGATTGGCGATCCCTGTTGTGGGCGCGCCGGAGGCGTCAGTCTCCAGATACATATTGTTACCAATTGCGTCTAACCCTGTCGGATTGACAAAATCAACCATTTGGAACTGTCCCAGATTTTGCACCGCAGTTTGCCCCTGAATGGTGGCGATGACTTCGCCTTCTTCGTTGATGTCGAGGCTGGTGGCGTTATCGGGAACTGTAACGGTTGGGGCGACTGTATAGCCCTGAACGGTTACAATCTCGCCGTTTTCATTGATTTGCAACGTACCGTCACGCGTATAAGCGGTTGTACCGTCCGGCAGATCAATTTGAAAAAATCCACGCCCCAAGATGGCAAGGTCAAGATCATTTTCGGTGATTTGAACCGTCCCTTGGCTGTGCATACGGTAAACCGCGCCTGTTTTAACACCAAGGCCGACTTGCAAGCCCGATGGGACGGTTGTGCCAGAATCAGAGGAAGTCGAGCCGGGGCGCGTAATGTTCTGATATAAAAGATCCTGAAACGCGGCGCGTTGTCGTTTATAGCCCGTCGTTGTCATGTTGGCGATGTTGTTTGATATCACATCAACATTCAGTTGTTGTGCCATCATTCCTGTTGCGCCGATATCCAGTGATCTCATTGTTTTAACTCCTTAAATTATAATCTTTAAATATTGTCGATTTAAACCTGTGTCAGTTTTTGTATGGCAGAGCGCAAGCGTTCATGCTCGCCCTCCAATAATTTTTGCGTGGATTGAAAGTCGCGTAAAATTTCGATCATGCGGCTCATTTCAACAACGGGCTCAACGTTTGATCCCTCTAAAAACCCTTGGGCTACCTTTGTTTTTGTTGCGGCTGCGCTGTTACCCTTAGAGATGTATAAATTGTTTCCTGCAGGCTCTAATTCCTGCACATTTTCAAATTCAACCACCATCAGCTTGGCTATCGGGCCGTTTTGATCGGACACCACACCTTTTTCATCAATGTTAATTTCTGTTGCATTGTCGGAAATAACAATCGGGCCGCCGTCGCTCATAACCGGTAAGCCTGAGGAGGTGACGAGCGTGCCGTCCGCACGTTTTTGAAAGTTACCATCGCGTGTATAGGCTGTTTCGCCGCCGGGCATTTGTACGCCCATAAATCCGGGGCCGTTTAAGGCAACATTGAACGGGTTGCCGGTTTGTTCGATTGATCCTTGCTTGGTCATTTGGTATTGACCGTAATCATACACAAAGGATAGTGGGTCATCGGCGTCGCGTGGATCGGACATATATTCTTCAAATAGGGGGTTTTGTCCGCGAAAGCCGCTTGTATTCATATTGGCAATATTATTCGCAACGATGTCCATATTGGTTTGGAGCACCATTTGCCGCGATAATCCCAGATAAATACTATTTTCCATTGTCTCGACTTCCCTTATGTCTGTGCGTCGTTCATCTGTGGTTTCGGATAAAATTATCCTCTCATCCGACAATGCAGGGATCGTGCCAGTCTTAAAATATATGTTAATTCAATGGCTTGTTGTGTTTTTGGTGCGGTTTGCATGGCGCGGAATGCGGGCGTTGACGATAAAAGTTACGGCAGGCAGGCATTTTTTTCCATAGTGCCTCTGGTCGCCAATTCATAAAACAGTGTTGATAGTTCGTGGTCATGGTTAGACGCAGGCACGTCTTTGGTTTATACTAACGCTGGACTATTCTCGTGTTTTATAAAAACCTCACTTTCGCACATAATACGGAGCCGCCCTATGGCAAACGACGACGATCAATTTGATGAAGATATGGACGCTGAAGGCGCCGAAGATGGCGAGGAGGGCGAAGAAGGTGAGGGGAAGAAAGGCGGCAAGAAAAAGCTGCTGATGATCCTTGTTCCTGTTCTTCTACTTGTTGGCGGCGGCGCAGGGGCGTATTTTATGGGTATGCTGGATTCTGTTCTTGGCGTGAAAGCGGCAGAGGAATGCGTAACGGATGATCATGGCGAAGAAGTCTGTACCCCCGTCGAAGATGAAGAGCATGCTGAGGGCGAAGAGGGTGCAGCAGAGGGGGGTGATCATGGTGAAAAAGGCGGTGAGGGTGGTTTAAGCTCTGCATTTTTGGCTGTCCCGCCTATGTTGGTCAATTTAAAATCGGAAGATGGTATTCCCAGAAATTTCCGCCTTAAAATCTTTCTTGAATTGAAGAACAGCAAAGATAAAGACAAGGTCGAAGCCATCTTGCCGCGCGTTATCAGTGAGTTCCAGATTTACTTGCGTGAGTTATATGTGAAGGATCTGAAAGGTTCTGCCGGAATTTACCGCCTTAAAATAGAGTTGTTATGGCGTGTTAATCAGGCCGTGAAACCGATAGAAATCAAGGATGTTTTATTTCAGGAAATCCTTATTCAATAACGGATTAGATAAAGCGGCATGTTTTTTGCTTTGATCTTCTGGTATAGTGGTATCAAGCATATATACTGCAATTTAAGGTCGGTTCTTTCAGTTTGATAAAAAGAAAAAATAAAGATGAGTGATACGGAAACAGATGAGAAGTCGCAAATGGGCGACGCCGAACAAGCCATGATGGACGCGCAAATCGTGGGCGATGATGACGCTGATCTTGATGGTGAAGACGGTGAGGATGGCTCTGCGCGTATTTTGAATCAAGATGAAATCGACAGCCTGCTTGGCTTTGATGACGATATTGGCGGGGGGGAAACCTCTGGCGTGATGGCCTTGATCAACTCGGCCATGGTGAACTATGAACGCCTGCCGATGCTCGATATCGTGTTTGATCGTCTGGTGCGTTTGATGTCGACATCGTTGCGTAACCTGACCTCCGATAATGTGGAGGTGAGTTTGGATCAGGTATCCACGGTGCGTTTCGGTGACTATATGAATTCCATCCCATTGCCTGCAATGTTGTCGGTCTTCAAGGCCGAGGAATGGGATAATAACGGCCTTTTGGTCACGGATAGCGCCCTGATTTACTCGATTGTCGATGTTCTTTTGGGCGGGCGTAAGGGGGAATCCTCTGTCCGTGTTGAGGGGCGGCCTTATACAACGATCGAAAGCAAGTTGGTTGAGCGTATGGTGCATGTCACCTTGGCGGATGTATCCTCTGCCTTTGATCCGCTCTCTCCGGTTAGTTTTAATTTGGATCGTATGGAAACCAACCCGCGTTTTGCGACCATCACCCAAACAGGTAATGCCTGTGTTCTTGCGCGTCTGCGCCTTGATATGGGTGAGCGCGGTGGGCGTATGGAGATTTTGATCCCCTATGCGACGCTTGAGCCGATCCGTACCTTGCTGCTCCAGCAATTTATGGGCGAAAAATTCGGTCGTGATTCAATTTGGGAAAACCACCTGACGCAAGAGCTATATAAAACGGACGTGCAGTTGCAGGCTGTTTTGGGCGAAGTGGCGGTGCCGCTGGGGGAAATGCTAAACTGGCAGCCGGGCGATCAGGTGCTGCTTAATACCACAACGAGCGACTTTCTGGAATTGCGATGCGGCGATTTCCCGATGTTTAAAGGCCCCGTAGGACAACGGCAAGGCAATATCGCGGTGCGGATAGAGAATTATCTGGAACCCGAGGAAGATGGTAGTTAATGGGTAATGACTTTGTAGCTTTGTTTCTGAATGTTTCAATATTGGTTTTGCTGGGTGCGACGATTATTTATGTTTATCGTTTAACCAAAAGTTTGGATAATTTCAAAGAACATCGCAGGCAATTGGATAGTGTTATCGCCAATTTATTATCCAGCATAGATCAAGCCGAACGCTCTGTTTTGGCGTTGAAACAATCAAGCGCGGAAAATGCGGGCGAGTTGGAGCATCTTATTGCGCAAGCCAAGGGGCTGTCTGATGAGTTGCAGATTATCAATGAAGCCGGTGAGAGCATGGCCAAGCGTTTGGAAAAACTGGCTGAAACCAACAGAAAAATTGTTCAGCCATCACATAAAATACCGGATTACGCCCAATTTGATGACGGGGAGAAAATCAGCTCGCCCGTCCATCGCAGTAAGGCTGGCGCGCAAAAAAAAATGACAAAAGAAAGATATGACTCCACTTTGAAGCGGGTTGATAAAGGGCAATCGGCGGAAGGGGGGGACTTTCCGTCTTTTATGATTCAAGATCGCGATTTCGAGGATATGGATTCATTGGGCAACCGCCTTGATTCATCCGTCAGTAATGACGGGCGCGACGCGGCGAGCGATGATGAGCCGATGCCCGACAATTTGAAAAGTCAGGCCGAGCGCGAATTATTTGACGCGCTGCGTAGTGGTAAAAAAAACATATCCAAAAGGGGGAGTTGATTAAGCGATGATGAGCTACTCCAAAATTCTGCCACTCCTGATTATTGTGTCTATCCTGTCTTTCTCTGTTCGTTTGACAGAGGTGATTACCGGCGTGTCGACCTTATCGGCTACGGCCTTTGCTGAATCCGGCGCGGCGGCGGAAACGCCCGCTGATAAAAAGGCGAGCGATAAAGCGTCTGCGGCAGAAAAATCTGATGGAGAGCATGCGGATAAAAAGGACAAAGATAATGCCGATGTCGTTGAGGGGAAGGCTGCGAAAGCCCCTAAATGGCAAGATGCCAGTGATTCTGATTTGGATGTGACAGGGATCAAACTGGAAATGTTCGAGGATTTATCCAAGCGGCGTGAGCAGATTGAATCTGCTGAAAAAAGTCTGGTGGTACGCGAAGCCTTGTTGAAGGCGACAGAGCAGGAGTTGGATCGCAAGGTGCAGGAGCTTACAAGTCTGCGAAAAGAGCTTGAAAAGCTGATGGAGGCGCAATCGGGGCAGGAGCAGCAGCGCATCGGTTCGCTTGTTAAGATTTATGAAGGAATGAAACCCAAAGATGCGGCGCGTATATTTGATACGCTTGATCTGGATGTGTTGATTTTGGTGATGGAGAAAATGTCGGAGCGTAAGGTAGCGCCTGTTTTGGCTGCAATGAACCCTGAGCGCGCGCGCACAGTAACCATTATGTTGGCAGAGCAGCATAACCTGCCGACGCTAAAATAATCGTTTTATACGCACAGTTTTAGGTTGCTTACAAAGTTTTAACTATTATTGTTTATAATACTTTACTAATATATGGCATTATATATTTTGGGCGTTGTTTTGTGGGGGCGAGAGTATTTTGGGCGTTGATATGGAGATGAATGTTCTGATTGTCGATGATTATACGACAATGCTGAGCATTATTAAAAATCTGCTGAAACAATTGGGTTTTTTCAATGTTGATGAGGCGACTGATGGCTCTATGGCACTTGAAAAACTCAAGGAAAAAACATATGGCCTCGTCATTTCCGATTGGAATATGATGCCGATGAATGGCTATGATTTGTTGAAAGAAATTCGTGAGTCATCCGAAGATTTCAATGAAGTCCCCTTTATTATGGTGACCGCGGACAGCAAAACGGAAAACGTTATGGCGGCAAAAGAGGCAGGCGTAAATAACTATATCGCCAAACCGTTTAATGCCGAAATTCTAAAGTCTAAAATTTCAAGAAGTGTCGGCCATTTCTAGCGTTGTCGCGTATTTAACCGCGCAGGGACTCTTGTTAGTCTACAAAATCTTTGCGGCGCGTTGTTGCGGAAGCTCTATCGCTTTTTTCGTTCTTTTCGGATAGGATAAAGGCGTCTTTAAATAATATTCCCAGAAAGATCATGGCAAACCAGTTTTTATCTTTATCCCTGTTTTTGATGTTGCTGTCTTTTTTTATTGTTTTGAACAGCGTGTCGGATTTCGAAGAAACAAAAGCGGTTCCTGCGGCTTTGAACAGTCTTTTGCTGGCCTTTTCTAATGATGTGAAAAATATAGAAGATAAGCCATCGCCCGCGCCGTCATTATATCAGGACAAGCGCGGCGGTGATACGATTGAGGCCTTGGAGGGTGTGTTCAATGCGCATATTGGTGGCTTTGAGGCGAAACGAAACCGTTTGGGTACGGTGCTTCATGTGCAGTTGCCGATGCAGCGTTTTGAAAATGCGGTGAATGAAGCAACATTTGAAAATGCGGGCTTTGGCGCAGGCACATTGCAATCCTTTATGACAACATTGGTCACGGTTTTACGATCTGCAGAAAACGGACAGCCATACCGCATTGATATGGTGATGAATGTGTCCGAAGACCCTGTTATTCTATCTGAAAATGCACCAGATGATTTTGTAACCGCGCTGAAACGCGTGAGTGATTTGGCAACCACCCTAGAGAATAAAGGCATTCCCAAAAAAATGCTGAGCGCGGGGCTGGCATCTGGCAAAGCAGGGATGATTGATCTGTATTTTTATCGTTATACGCCCTTTACACTTGATGTTAAGGCACAAGAAGACAAAGACGCGCTCCCAAGTTCCGGTAATGCAGGGGTTAAGGATTTATAATGGAAAAATCATCTGAAGCAGATATCGGTGCGCCGAATAATGACACGCAGGAGAACGCGGCGGATGCGGAAGAAGAGGGCGTAGTGCGCCCAAATACGGATGACGTGGAGTCCTCAATCGTTCGTAAGCAGGGCGATGGTGCTTCGAGCGTGCCGCTATGGTTGATTACCTTCACCGATGTTATGGCCCTGATGTTGACCTTCTTTGTGTTGCTTTATGCCATGTCCACCCCGCAGGAAGAAAAATGGGAAGATATTTCCGATGCGTTGACATATAAGAGCGGCGCGTTTGATGCGGCGGCGTTTAATGCGGGCTCGCAAGATGTTATCAGCCTTGATAAAATTGATAAAACCCGAGCGTTGGAGCTGGATTATGTGCAAACATTAATCGCAGGGCTGCTAAAGCAGCGGCAAATTGATGATGTTTTACTGGTTCAAAACGGCAAACGTCTAGTGATTTCTCTGCCCTCTGAGTTGCTGTTTGAAAGTGGTAAAGCCGATGTCGGCGTAGAGGGTAAAAAAGTAATTTTCGAGCTAGGCGGCGTTTTATCGCGCGTTAAAAACCGTATTGAAGTGATCGGCCATACCGACCCCAGCCCCGTGGGCGCAACAGGGGGAACCTATACCACCAATTGGCAATTGTCCCTTGCGCGCGCTGCTTCTGTTTCGCGCGTTTTAAGGGATGTTGGTTATGAGCGCGAGATGACTGTGCGCGGCGTGTCGAGCGCGCGTTACGACGAGTTGCCCGACGCTGTGCCCGAAAAGGAACGCTATGCGCTTTCGCGGCGGGTGGATGTCATCGTGATGGATGATGATGGTTATCGCCAAAATGCCTTTGATGTTCAGTAATGATCTATTGTTTTAAATGCTTTGCGTGTTTATTCGGGCTGGATTGAAAACCCAAGCTATGGCATGCTGGAAACATGAAAAGCTTACTCTTTTTCGTGTCTTTATGTGTGTTTATTACCATTGCTGCCCCACTTCACGCTCAGGATAGTGTTCCGTTGCGTACAGGGGTGCATGATGGTTATGCACGCCTTGTTTTTGGCTGGTCAGAGGGCGTGGACTATACCCTTAAGCAAAGCGATGAGGGCAGGGTCACATTGACGTTCAATAACGCCGCAGTGCTGGATCAGAGCGATGCCAATTTTTCAGAAATCAAAACCGTCGGCACGTTTGACGTGCAATCTCAAAACCCCTTAACGGTGGCTTTGAGCATTCCTAAAAGCAGTAAAATTCGTCATTTCAAAATTGGTAAACGGGTGATCGTCGATATTTATGACCCTGATAACCCGAAAGATTTGGAAGGGTTGAAGCCGCGCGCTGTGACGCTTAGCCCTGTGCCGAGCACGCCTGCAAAGAAAGAAGCGCTGGTGAAGGTTGAACCCAAGCCCGCGCCGATAAAGCAGGCCGCGCCGGAGCATGCGGAAATAAAAACTGAAACCAAGCCTGAGGCCAAAGCCAAGCCGCCGGTGAAAGTTGCGACTGTTCCAAAAACGCCGCCCGCTGTGCCGCCTGCGTTTGTTCTTGTGCCTGAAACATTACCGCTTACAACCGCACCTGACGCTAATCATAAAAAAACCACCACACAGCGCGATGCACATGATGATGATAACGCCAAAAAACAGGCGATTAAAAAGGCCATAGACCAAACCGAACATATCATTTCCTTGCGCGGCATGCAGTCTATGTCAATGGCGGCGTATGAGAGTTTCGGCACGCTTTGGATGGTGGTGAAGGGCGGGAATTCTTTTTCTCAACCGGGGTTAACCAGCCCCACACCTGATATTTTCCCCGGTATTCAAACGGTGCAAAATGATATCGTTGATGTTTATCGCGTGGATCTACCGCAGCAACCTTTGATCATAAAGGGCATTGGCGGTGCGTTGGCGTGGGATATTGTTATGGGCGATAAGGTGAAGGCGGGCAAAGCCGTTCAACCAAAACGCCTTATCAGTTCGATTGATGGCTTGCGCGGCGGCAGCGTGCTGTGGCCGCTGGAAAATGTTGATGGAATTGTCGAGGTTGTTGAACCTGTGACGGGTGAAACTTTGATTGTTGTGACCGTTGAAAGTGCGACGCAACTGGCGGGGGCGGAGCGGCATTTTATCGATTTCGACGTGCTGCACTCACCCATAGGCTTGGTCATTCGCCCCAAAGTGGATGATTTAGACGTCCGCAAGGTGGATGAGGGTATAGAGATCTCGCGCCCTTCCGGTTTGGTGATTAGTTTGCCGCAAGATCTGGAGGCCGCCCGATTATTCAGCGACCAAAGCGCACATTCCTCGTCTGAGAGCGCAAAAAACCTGTTGTTTAAATTTGATGAATGGCAATTGGGCGATCATCATTCATTGAAAGATCGTGAAAATATTTTGCTTGCGGGGCTGCATGGTCAGGCTGAGGCGCGGCGCGTGCAGGATTTGTTAAAGCTGGGGAAGATGTTTCTGGCACATAATCGCGGACCCGAAGCACTCGGTTATTTTGATTTTGCACAATCCGAACTGCCCGCGCTGGAAGATAGCGCAGAATTCAGAGCGTATCGCGGCGCGGCCAAGGCGATGAGTTGGAAGAGCGAAGCGGCGCTGGATGATTTTCTGTTTTCGGCGCTCGATAATAATGATGAGATTAATCTATGGAAATCTTATGTGCTGGCGGATTTAGGAGACTGGCAACAAGCCTCTGACATTTTACCGCCCAATTACAGCGCGCTTTATACCTACCCCTATAATATTGCGAGCCGCCTTGCCGTGGTTTTGGCCGAGGTGAATTTACGCGCCGGTAAAGTCAAGCAAGCTGAAGAGCTGATGACGTATGTGGATACGAAAAAAGAGCATGCCTTATCCGACTCGATGAAGGCCGCACTTGCCTATTTACGCGGCGAAGCGTTCAGACAAAAGAAAGATGTTGAACAAACAGAGACCATCTGGACAGACTTAACGCAGAATCAAGATGACCTTTACCGCACAAAGGCGGGGTTGGCTTTGACGATATTGCTGGCCAATGACCATAAAATTGATAATGACGAAACCATCAACCGATTGGAGCGGTTGCGTTATGCATGGCGCGGAGACGGGCTGGAGGCGCAGGTCAATTATTGGCTGGGCGATGCGTATTTCAAGGATAAAAACTATGTGAAGGGTTTGACGATTATGCGTCAGGCGGCCTCTATCGCAAAGGAAACCGTACTGGCGACGCGCATAACATCGGAAATGGCGCGCACCTTTAAGGAAATGTTTGAAGAGAAAAATTTGAAGGATGTATCCGCGCTGGACGCTGTTTCTGTTTTTGATCAATTCAAGGAATTAACCCCCGTCGGGACGCAGGGCGATAAGCTGGTTCAGCGATTGGCAGAGCATTTGGTGCGTTCTGACCTTTTGGGGCGGGCGTCTGATTTGTTACAGCATCAGGTGGATCACAGGTTAAAGGGGAAGGAAAAATTGCGCATTGCCATCAGGCTGGCGGCGATCGAGCTTTTGGATAAAAATCCGCAAAACGCCCTCAATGCCTTGGGGAAGGCCAATGACATGCTGAAGGTGATTTCAGACTCGCCTGAAAAAGAGAAAAGCAAACATGAGATTGATTTGCTGCGCATTCGTGCCTACTCGCAAAATAAGGAATATAACAAGGCTCTGTCGCTGATTGATAACATGCCGTTTGATCGGATGGTTAATCGGTTGAAGGCCGATATAGCATGGCAGGCGGGCTATTGGGATGTAGCCGCTGCGGCGTTGCATGATGTCATTATGGATGAGAATATCTCAATGACAGAAAAATTGAGCAAAGAGCAGGTTGATATTATCTTGAACCGCTCCATTGCACTTAATCTGGATAATGACCGGATTGCGCTGGCCAATATGCGTGAAAAATACAGCGCGCTGATGCTGGAGAGTAATAAGGATAAGGCGCGCCAGTTCGAGGTCATCACAAGGCCGCGCCGCACCGCGACGTTAGATGATCGCGAAGCCTTGATGTCTGCGGTTGCAGAGGTTGATTTGTTCAAGGACTTCCTTGAAAGTTACCGCAATTTACAAAATTAGCTTTAACGCGCCGCACTGTGGGTGTATTATGTAATCAATAATAATGCATAAGCATAATAGACGGGTGTAAGCGTTGGGTAATCACACATTAATCGTAGAAGCGGACAGCATCAAGGACGTGACGAAAAAGTCGTTCGGGTTTTGGAACCCTGCGCAAATTCTTTTGCACGAGCGCAGCATAGAGGGCGATTATAAAGAGCTCGCAGAATATTTGATAAAGTTGAATAACGTCGGCGCAACAGAAGAGCAAACGGTCGCCGCAGATCAACTGAGCAATATCATTATGGATGAAGCTTTATCCCCAGAGGGGCAGCGCGCGGCGTTGCAAGTATGGAATGATTTGCGTGATGTCAGGGCGCTGACCAATAACGTTGCGATATATATTCAAGGCAGTGCGGTTGATAATTCTTCATCACGCTGGCACTTACATGGTAGCGCTGTTGAGCGCACAGTGTTGTGTAAATATAATGGCGCGGCAACACAGATTGCTCGCAATGAAGATGTTGTGTCGTGGGGCGAAGACAGTCTAAGTGGTGATTTCGTTGCGTGCAGTGTGAAAGATGACATAGAGCCAGTCGAGTTTGCCAATGGTGACGTGTTTGCCATCACAGGCGGTGCACGATTTTTTGGAAAAGCCACCGTACATAGAAAGCCACCATCTGACGGAGAGCCGAGCCTTATGCTGCTCGCTGAACCGGAATAAATGAAGCGCGCGGTTTGTTTATCCGCCGCCGCCAACGACGTTGAAGCTTTGAATCAGTGATCCGGCGATCAAATACCATCCATCGACCAGCACAAAGAAAATGATTTTGAACGGCAATGATATTGTGACAGGCGGCAGCATCATCATACCCATCGACATAAGAATAGAGGCCGTGACCAGATCGATAATTAAAAACGGCAGGAACAGCATAAACCCGATTTCAAAAGCGCGCCGAAGCTCTGATATCATGAAAGAGGGGATAACAATATGCAGCGGCACATCCATTGCCTGATCGTAGGGGCCGGTTTTACTCAACTCCACAAACAGGGTTAAATCCGCATCGCGCACATGTTTGAGCATGAATTGTTTAAACGGCGTTGTTGTGCGTTCAAAGGCCTCAATTTCACTGATTTCTTCATGGATGAGCGGGACAATCCCGTCATCATAGGCGGATTGTAATGTCGGTGCCATGATGAAGAATGTCAAAAACAACGCGAGGGAAACCATAACGGTATTGGGCGGTGTTTGCTGTATGCCGATGGCGGTACGTAGAAATGATAAGACCACAATGATTCGCGTAAAGGATGTCATCATAATCAGGATGGACGGCGCAAGGGAAAGCACCGTCATCAGCGCAACCATTTGAATCACGCGCCCCGTAACTGTGCCGTCACCATCCGCGCCAAGATCAATGGAAATATTTTGTGCAAAGGCCGGAACCGCCCACAAACCAACGACTGCCAGACATAATCCGGCAATTATAAGTGGCGATTTCTTAAGGGTGACTTTGCGCATGGCGTTATCATAGCGCAAGGCAGGGGCAAAGCTTAAGCCCCTTGATCTGAATTGCTCAAATAGTCCACAGAAGGAATATTCTCGGCGATGAGTGTTTCGCTCGTTGCGCTTAGAATAACCAGATGCTCTGCCTTGTCACATTGAATAATCACAAGGCGTCTGCGCGCATCAAGGGGCAGGGATTCAACGATCTTCAAGCGGCGTTTGTCGGTGCTTTTGACAGAGGTTTGCGCCGATAGGCCGAGCTTCTTTAAAATCAGGGTCAAGCCGCCCATCAACAACAAGACAACGCCAAGCGCGACGAGCAGTCTTAAGAACGGTGGTAAATCGGCTGATATCATATCCATAGTTTTAACTATCATCATTCAAGATGGTATCAAAGGGGTTTTCCTGTCCGTTTGCGCGATACACATAGGATAGAATCTCACCCACAGCCATGAACGCTTCGGAAGGGATGGGGCTGTCTATTTCGATGGAGGCCAGCAATTCCGCCAGATTACTGTCTTCGCGGACATTGATGTTGTTTTCATAGGCAAGCTGCAGAATTTTCTCGGCGATTGTGCCGCGACCCGCCGCCGCCAATTTGGGCACTTTTTTCCCACCTTCAGATTCTTTGAGCGCAACGGCTGTTTTTTTCTTTGGTATTTTCTTTATATTTGAGTGGCTTAGGGGCTTTTTGTCCTGATCTTGAAAACCATCATCATAACCGTCATTCATTGGCACGCTTCCTGCATTAGTTATTATGGATGTAATTATACAAGGTTCGAAACGATGACGATACAAGATATAGGTCTTATGCAGGCACTCGGTGCAAAAATGGACTTTTTGAATCAACGTCAGAATGTGATTGCGCAGAATGTCGCGAACTCTGATACGCCGGGCTATCGCCCGAAAGACCTTGTGGACGTTGATTTTTCAGAGATGTTGAAAGACAAAGCCAGCGGTCATACGGCGCATGTTTCTATCGCAACAACAGATGAGCAGCATCTGGGCAACGCCGATGCCACGGCCAATGTGAAGTCCCGCAAACAAAAAGATACGTACGAAGTCGCGCCCTCGGGCAACGCCGTGATTATGGAAGAGCAATTGATGCACGCCGGACAAAACGCCATGGATTATAATTTGATGGTTAATATCTATCAAAAGCAGGTCAATTTGTTCCGTATCGCACTGGGTTCAGGCCGTTAGAGCCGCTAAAGAAAGGATTGTACAATGAGCAATGATATGATGGATGCGCTGAAGATTTCCGCCCATGGTATGCGGGCGCAAGGCACGCGTATTCGTGTGATTTCCGAAAACGTCGCCAACGCCGAAACCACAGGGCTGACCCCTGGCGCGGATCCGTACAGACGCCAGACCATTAGCTTTAAAAACCAGCTTGATCGTGAATTGGGGCTGCGCCTTGTTGAGGTGAATAATATCGGAGAAGACGACAAAACGCCCTTCGCGATGGAATTTAAACCCGATCACCCCGCGGCGAATGCCGATGGATATGTGAAAACGCCTAATGTGAATACGATGCTGGAGATGATGGATGTGCGCGAGGCGCAGCGCTCCTATGAGGCGAATTTGGGTATGATCGAACAATCGCGCGCAATGATTTCACGGACAATAGATTTGCTTCGTAGCTAAAACAGAGTAGAATGAAATAGTAGGAAAGGTCGAATATCATGGGCTTTAACGGTATCACTCCAAACGCGGCAGTAAATGCCTATACGAATTCCCAAGGGATCGGGGGCAGCAATGCCGCCAGTACACAAATTATCAGTGGTGGTGACGCCGCTGCGGATAATGACGGGGTTAGCTTTTCCGAATTTCTGAAAAATAATATCGAAAAATCAGTTGAAACCATGAAAGGTGGTGAGGAGATGTCCGCCAAGGCCATCACCGGAGATGCTGATCTGACCGATGTTGTACAGGCCGTAACCTCTGCGGAACTGACCTTGCAAACCGTTGTTGCCGTACGTGATCGTATGATTTCGGCCTATCAAGAGATTATGCGGATGCCGATCTAGCGGATCGCCCCTATTTTTTCATGTGGTTTACTTTACCAAACAGGCGAATAGCGGTTTTGTGCCTGTGCCTGATTTGATAGGCTAGGCATTATGAATGATACTGAAGTCATAGAAGTCGCCCGCCAAGCTTTGCTGATTACCATACAAATCAGTCTGCCTGTGCTTTTGGTCGGTTTGATTGTCGGTGTAGCGATAGCGCTGGTACAGGCTTTGACACAAATTCAGGAAATCACATTGGTCTTTGTACCGAAAATTGTCGCGATTTTCCTCTCCCTTTTCTTTTTTCTGCCATGGATGATGAGTGTTCTGGTGGTGTTTATGCAAACGCTGTCTGATCGCATTATCAGCGGAGGGTAGGGGCGCAGAATGCAAAGCGCACTAGAAACCTTTCTGGTAGGTGGTGTTCTGGCGTTTATGTTGACGTTTACGCGCGTCGGTACGGCCATCATCATTATGCCCGGATTAGGGGATTCTTTTGTCTCTACGCGTGTGCGGCTGCATATGGCGGTGGGGATATCCTTTGTTTTATTTCCCTTTGTGATGCCACATATGCCATCCCCCCTTCCGCCGACTTTTGCCCTTGTCATTTTGATTGCCTCTGAGCTTGTTATCGGTTTGATGATCGGAACGGTGGCGCGCATATTTATGACCGCGCTGGATACAGCGGGGATGGTCATTTCATCACAGTCAGGTCTTGCCAACGCGCAAGTCTTTAACCCCTCATTGGCGACGCAAGGCTCTATTATCGGGGCGTTTTTGTCGATGACCGGCGCGGTTTTGATTTTCGAAACCAATATGCATCACTTGTTGATTATGGGCGTTGTCGAAAGTTACGACATGTTCCCGCTGGGCGTTGTGCCCGATACAGGGTCAATGGCGGAGCTGATATCAAGAGCGGTGGCGGCCAGCTTTACGATTGGCGTGAAACTTGCGATGCCGTTTATTGTTGTGACATTGTTGATTTATGTCGGTATGGGGGTTTTAACCCGCCTAATGCCGCAGGTTCAGGTATTCCTTGTGGTGTTGCCGTTGCAAATTTTGATGGCTGTTATTTTGCTGTCGCTTGTTTTAATGGCCCTGTTCCATCATTGGATTATGCATTACCAATCGGCAATGTTCTTTTTCTTTTCGAACGGCGCCACGGCAAATTAACCGTTTATAGGGTATAATCGAAACCATGTCAGATAATGACCAGACAGACGATTCCCAGAAAACCGAAGACCCCACCCCCAAAAAGCTGGAGGAGGCGCGCAAACGCGGGCAGGTAGCCTTATCGCGTGAGGTCAATAATTGGGTCATGCTGTGCGCGGCGACGATCCTTATTATATCCCTCGCGGCGGGGATGATGACCGATTTAATGAATATGATGCGCATCTATGTTGAACATGCGCATGACCTGCCGCAAGCACCGGGGGGGATGGGCGTTATTTTGGGCGGTACGCTAAAAAAGGCGTTGAGCATCATGCTGCTGCCTTTTTTATTGCTGCTTATTGCGGCGTTTTTCGGCCCTTTTCTGCAAATCGGCCCGTTATTCGCGCCTGATGTTATTAAACCTGACCTTAGCAAAATATCCATCAAGAAGGGCTTCGGGCGTTTGTTTTCGATGCGCTCTATTGTTGAGTTTGTCAAAGGGATCATGAAAATCCTAATTATTGGTGTGGTCGCAACCATTATCATCTCTCCGTATTTCGATAAAATGGAGCATATGATTGATATGCCCGTCCCGATGGTGATGGAGGAATTGCAATTTCTGGTTATCCGTATGCTGATCGGAATCTTAATTGTTCTGGCGGTGATTGCGGGGCTTGATCTTGTTTATCAGCGCTATGAATATAACAAGAAAATGCGGATGAGCCGTCAGGAAATCAAGGACGAGTACAAACAATCCGAAGGGGACCCGCATGTGAAGGGTAAGCTGCGCCAATTGAGAGCCGAGCGCGCAAGACAGCGCATGATGCAGGCTGTACCCGATGCGGATGTGGTCATCACCAACCCGACGCACTTTTCCATTGCGCTGAAATATAAGCCCGATGAAATGCCCGCGCCGATTGTGGTCGCAAAGGGGATTGACGAGATTGCCTTGCGCATACGTGAAGTCGCCAAAGAACATGACGTGGTTTTATATGAAAACAGGCCGCTTGCCCGCGCGCTCTATGATGTGGTGGAAATTGATGAAATGATCCCGACCGAGCATTTCCAAGCGGTTGCCGAGATTATTTCCTATGTTTTTAAGCTGAAAGGGACGATAAAATAGCGTTCTTATGCGTCGGTATCAAATTCAGAAAGCTCTTTAAGTTCTTTGCGTAAGTGTGCCTTACGAATACGGTTTTTCATTGCGCGCTCTTCTCTGTCACCACCGCAGCGTAGGGCTAAAATCGACAAAACAGGCGGGATCATGAATAATAAGGCGATGGAGCGCTCGCTACCGTATGATTTGAGGTAAATAATAATCAATACTGCAATGACCACAACATTTGCGAGCAGCGTTAATGCGTGCAAAAAACATTTCTTGTTTAGACACTTCTTCATCTTAGAACCTACACTTTCCTGTTTGCCCAATCGGGCGTGATGTTGTACTTTAACGTATATTTTTACGATTTCAAACCAGAGGAATTTTTTATGCGCCGTTTTGTTCGTTCTTCGTGTCTTGCTGTTATGTTTTTTGCGCCTGCGATGGCTTCACCGGCGTGGGCAAAGGATGTCGACGTTGAAAGCGCAATCAAGGCCGCCACCGTTTATAATGACCGCGCAACCTTAACGCGCGGCGCAAAAGTGGAGATTCCTGCGGGGGCACATAATCTGGTTTTCAAAGGCTTGCCACTGAATTTATTCCCTGACTCCTTGCGCGTGAAGGGGAGCTCAAAGGCCAGCGTGACGTTCGGCGCACTGACGCATAAGCGCGAATCATTCGAAGATTTTGTCAAACCACGCGAACAGGAACTGAATGCGCAGTTGGAACAATTACGCGATCAACAAAGTGTCTATAACGTGGAAAAAAGTGGCATGGCGCTTGCCGATCAGTTCCTTATGAATTTGGGCAAAACCGCGTCGTTGCGCGAAAATGAGAATATCGCGGAAATGAAATTGATGCCTGAAAATTGGGGCAATGCCGTCGATGTTTTGGCCGCCAAAGCCATACAGATTAAAAAAGCATCACTTGAAACCGATATTAAAATCCGTGAATTGAATAAGAAAATTCAAAAAGTGCAGCGTGATTTGCAACAGCTTCGTACGGGGCAAAAGCAAAGCTATGAAGTTGTCATACCGTTTGAATCGGATAAGCCCACGACATTGAACGTGGATTTGAGCTATCAAATTTCCGGCGTCAGTTGGCAGCCAATCTATGATGCGCGCCTTGATGTGACGGATAAGAAGCTGGAATTGGTGCAATATGGTTCGGTTTGGCAAAACACAGGTGAGGATTGGGCAGATATCGCATTGACCTTGTCCACCGCGCAACCAAGCCGCGGCGCAGGGTTGCCTGATTTGCAATCACATTGGTTATCAATTTATAGTCCGCAAGCATTTAGAAAATCAGGTGGGTATGGCGCGGGCGCACGAAGTATGGCACTTATGTCCGCTCCGGGAACTGATGAGGAAGTCGCACCAGCTTATGTGCAGGCGCTAGAGCAAAAAAATGTAGCTGAAATGGATCGTGCTGTTTCTGTTCAAACAGCGCAAATCAATACAGAAGGCTTTGTCGGGGAATATAAAATCACAGGGCCTGCCACTGTTAAGTCTGATGGAACTAAAGCCAAGTTATTGATTGGCGGTTTTGAGATTGAAAACACATTACAGGTACAAATCAAACCACAGATGAGCACAGAGGCCTTCTTAGTCGCGAAGACGAAGTTGAAGGGGGATGCGCCGATCTTACCGGGGCAGGTGAGTTTGTTCCGTGATGGTGCGTATATCGGGCAGAGCTATATGAAAATGCTGCGCCCTGATGATGAAACCGAATTGGCCTTTGGTATTGATGATAATGTCACCGTGAAACGCAACACATTGAAAGATGAAAGTAGCGAAGCAGGCTTGATTACCAAGGATAGTGTGATCGAGAGGCATTTCGTGACGGAGATTCAAAACCTGCATAAAGATGATATTCAAATTGCAGTTCTTGAAACAATCCCCACCTCAAAGGATGAGCGCATCCGCGTTGAAATATTGAAAGATAATACCACGCAAGGTTATGAAGCTGACCTGAATAATATGAAGGGTGTAACGCGCTGGATGGGGACATTAACACCGAAACAAAAAACCTCAATTAACCTTGGTTGGAAGGTGAGTTGGCCGAAGGGTGAGAACCTCTCTGGCCTGTAAGTGCACTTTTTCCGATATTCGGTTTGTAAAACGTGTATACTGTCATACGTAAAGTGACCCTTGCCTGCCTGTGTGGGCTATGCCATGATTCTCTGTAAGCTATGAATACTGATCATTCCGAATTTATCAAACGACATCGCAGAAAGACTGTCCGTCATGTAGCGGGCAGTCGCAGACGTTTGAGCGCGGCGATTATTATTTCTGTTTTTGCGCTTTATTTCGTGTTGATGATGTTTGTTGTGCACATGGCGCGCGTTGATCAGGCGACCATTGCTATTTCCATGACTGTTTTTGTGATGGCGACATTGGTGGCCTTCGTTGCGCGGCGCGCCCAATATTTGCAAGCCGAGCAGGAAAAAGAGCTCATCATTTTAAAAGAAGCCTTGGAAAGCAGTCTGGGCGGTCTGTTGATTACAGATAGTACGGATAAAACGATTTACAGTAACCAACGCTTTAAGGAACTGTGCCCGACCCGTGATGATACCTGCCGCTACCTCAGTTTGCTGGATATGTTTTCTGCGAATGAGCAAGCAGAGCCGCTGATCCGTGGGTTGATTGACCAAGTGAATAGGGGCGTTTCCGATTCGATCGAGCTTTATTGTGAAAAACGGGATTATGAGGGCTGGTATCACATCACCGCGCAGCCGATTGAAGGCCATGCGGGCTTTATTTATTGGCGTTTGGATAATGTAACGGATCGCTACACCGCGGACCGCGCCGTGCGTGAAGAGCGCGAAAAGCTGATCGACTTTACCGATAATGCACCCGTCAGTTTCTTTTCAGTGGATGAAAAGGGGCATTTTGTTTTTGCAAATGCGACCTTTGCGCGCTGGCTTGGGGTTGATTTAAAACATCTTCTGGAACAAGCCTCGCTGCACACATATTTGGTGTCCCCCCCTGAAAATGCAAAACCGTATGACTTAACGGATAACGGCAATGAAAAACAGGTGGTTGAAATCGAAATGAAAGGGGCGGCGGGAAAAACTTTTCTGGCCTCTATCAATTACAGCGTCATGCATAATGAGGACGGCACAGTGCGCACACGCGCCGTTGTCCATGATTTAACATCAGAGCGAGAGATGCGCCGCGCGCTTAAGGCCTCCGAAGATCGTTTCGAGCGTTTCTATGAAGAAGCCCCGCTGGGTATTGTTTTGGTCAATGATAATGGCTTGGTCGAGGATTGTAACAGCCAGTTTGCCCGTATGATGGGGCGCGATATGGCGGAGCTGGAAAACAAGCATTTCAAATTACTGATTGCGGATGATGACCGTGACGCGGTTTTATCGGCCATGGAACAAATGCAAGAAGGGCAACCGATGTCTGATGCGCTTGATGTTGCGTTGAAGGGCGCAGGCGACAGCGTTATTTCGGTGCAGCTCCATGCGCGGCGTTTCACCGAGGGCGGCAGCACGGTTTTACACTTTATTGATGTGACAGAGAAAAAATCACTGGAGCAGCAATTCGTACAATCCCAAAAAATGCAGGCGGTTGGTCAATTGGCGGGCGGGATTGCCCATGACTTTAACAATTTGCTGACCGCGATTATCGGGTTCTCCGATCTGTTGCTTTTGCGTCATAAGCCGGGTGATCCGTCCTTTGGCGATATTATGCAGATCAAGCAGAACTCAAACCGCGCCGCCAATCTTGTGCGGCAGTTACTCGCATTCTCGCGCCAGCAAACGCTGCGCCAGCGTATCCATGATATGACGGATATCCTCACAGAATTATCGCATTTGCTGCGCCGTTTGATCGGTGCTACGATTGACCTTGAAATGGTTCACGGGCGCGAGCTTGGACTTGTGAAGGTCGATGAAGGGCAAATGGAACAAGTGCTGATCAATTTGGCGGTGAATGCCCGTGATGCTATGGATGGCGGCGGGAAGCTTACCATTACGACGGAAAACTTCACCAATAAAAAAGCCAAAGATGTCATGCAGGAAGAAATGCCCCCCGGCGATTGGGTGCTTATTCAGGTGAAAGATACAGGCAGCGGTATTTCCAAGAAAAATATGACCCGTATTTTAGAGCCATTCTTTACCACCAAAGGCGTGGGTGAGGGCACAGGGCTGGGGCTGGCAACTGTTCACGGTATCGTCCGTCAAAGCGGCGGGTTTTTGGATATTCAAAGTAAAGTAGGTAAGGGCACGACGTTCTTTATCTATCTGCCACGCGCCGCCGAAGAGGATGAGGAAGATGAAGAAGCCATACCGGAAAAGGCCGTTGCAAAAGACCTGACCGGAACCGAATGCATCTTGCTGGTTGAAGATGAGGCCGCGGTGCGGACATTCTCTCAACGCGCCTTGGCGAATAAGGGCTATGAGGTTCTATGCGCTGAAAATGGCGAAGCCGCCCTTGAATTATATGAGAAGGAAGAGGCTGGCAAAGTTGACTTGTTGATCACGGATGTCGTAATGCCCGGCATTGATGGCCCAACTTTGGCGCAGCGCATCCGCCAGCACAGCCCGAAACTGAAAATTATTTTTATGTCGGGTTATACGGAAGATAAGCTCAAAGATTATATGGGCGAGAACACGTATTTCCTTCCTAAGCCCTTCACGCTCAAACTCCTCGCCGCGAAGGTGAAAGAAGTCCTTGAAGAATAGTTTGTTCTTTTTTTGTTCTTTGTTGTTGACATGGGTACAAAATAAGAACATCCTGTTGTGCATAAGAGGTATCGTTTACCGCTTATCAATTGCACATCACGGGTAACTATGCGAAAAGGGAGAGAGCTATGAGTGTGACACCGCTACGGCAAAATACGAAGAGTAAGGATACTGATATGAGTGTGAATACGTCCGAAAAACAAAAGGCGTTAGACGCCGCCTTGTCGCAAATTGAACGCGCCTTTGGCAAGGGCTCTATTATGAAGCTCAATGATGGACAAAAAATTGACGTTGAAACGGTGTCCACAGGGTCTCTGGGGCTTGATATTGGCCTTGGTATCGGTGGTTTGCCACGCGGACGTATCATCGAAATTTACGGGCCTGAAAGCTCCGGTAAAACAACACTGGCTCTGCATGTGATTGCAGAAGCACAAAAAATGGGTGGAACATGCGCGATTGTTGATGCAGAGCATGCACTTGATCCGGGTTACGCCAAAAAGCTTGGTGTGGATATTGATAATCTTTTGATCTCTCAACCTGACGCAGGCGAACAAGCACTCGAAATTACCGACACACTTGTACGATCCGGTGCGCTGGATGTTCTGGTTATTGACTCTGTTGCCGCGCTTGTACCGCGCGCCGAGTTGGAGGGTGAGATGGGCGACAGCCACATGGGTTTGCAAGCACGATTGATGTCGCAGGCCTTGCGTAAACTGACAGGCTCTATTTCAAGATCCCGTACCATTGTGATTTTCATCAACCAAATTCGTATGAAAATTGGTGTGATGTTTGGCTCACCGGAAACCACAACAGGTGGTAATGCACTGAAATTCTATGCATCTGTTCGCTTGGATATTCGCCGAATTGGGGCCATTAAAAACAAGGATGAGATTGTCGGGAACCAAACCCGCGTCAAAGTCGTGAAAAACAAAATGGCACCGCCTTTCCGTCAAATTGAATTTGATATTATGTACGGTGAGGGTATTTCAAAAACGGGTGAGTTGATTGATCTCGGCGTGGCTGCCGGATTGGTTGATAAGGCCGGATCTTGGTTTTCCTATGATGGACAACGTATTGGGCAGGGGCGCGAAAATGTAAAAACATTCATGGCAGAAAACCCTGAAATTGCGGAAAAACTGGAAACGCAGATACGCTCAAATGCCGGTTTGATTGCCGATGATATGCTGGCAGGACCTGACACGGCGAAGGAAGCCGCAGACGCGGCGGCAGAAAACAAAGCCAATGATGAATAAGGCACATAGTCTGTAAAACGGGCAGATAAATTCCTGCCGATAATCATCAGATCAATATAAATGAACCCGCAGCAATGTGGGTTTTTTTATGAGAAGATTTTGCGATCAGAAATTATGTGAGAACACCTGTAAAGCGGCATTGAAGCTACGAGGCAGGGGAGGTGGCACAGGGGGCGTGAATTTACTGGTGCTGTTTTAACAAACGCTGTTTTTGTTTGCCCCAATCGCGTTTTTTGTCTGTTTCGCGTTTATCGTGGGTCTTCTTCCCCTTGGCCAGAGCAATCTCTATTTTTGCCCGTCCGCGAGAGTCAAAGTAAAGCTTGGTCGGCACAATGGTCATGCCTTCCTTGGCAACCGCGCCCATCAATTTGTTCACCTCGCGCTTATGCAATAATAATTTGCGCGGGCGCGTCGGGGCGTGTTGAAGGCGCGAACTGGCTTGCTGATATTCTGGGATATTGGCATTAAACAACCATATTTCACCGTCTTTTGGCCCGACATAGGATTCTTTTATGCTGCCGTGACCATGGCGCAGGGATTTAACCTCAGTGCCTTTGAGCATGATGCCTGCTTCGAATGTGTCGTGAAGCTCATAATCAAAGCGTGCTTTACGGTTATCGGCCACGGTCTGGTCGGTTGAAATTAGTCCGGTTTTTTTATTCTTCTTTTTAGACATACCATTTCGCCAATGTACATAGACACATGCCTTCTTATTGCGCTTTTAGGTTTGCAAATGTGAGGGCATCTTCGACTTTTTTACGGGCGGCTTCGGAAGTGCGCAGCAATGGCAAACGCACCTCATCATCACAAAGCCCCAAAAGCTTCGCCGCATATTTAACAGGCGCAGGGTTGCTTTCACAAAATAAATCGCGCGCCAAAGGCAAGAGCTTATCACGCGTGGCTGCGAAGGTTTCCAAATCACCAGCGCGCCATGCATTTTGTAAATCCGCGCTTAGTTTAGGTGCGACATTGGCAAGAACGGAGATACAGCCAACGCCCCCCTGTGCCAAAAATGCGGCGGCGGTAATGTCATCACCTGAAAGCTGACAGAAATCTGCACCAATTTCATGTCGGGTTTGCAATGGGCGTGATAAATCACTCGCGGAATCTTTAACCCCGACAATGTTCGGCAATTGCGCGAGGCGCGTCATCGTTTCTACATTCATATCAACCACGCATCGTCCGGGAATATTGTAAATAATAATCGGAAAATCCGTCGCATCATGGATGGTTTTGAAGTGCGCATACATGCCGTCTTGCGTTGGCTTGTTGTAATAGGGCGTCACCACCAAAGCGGCATCCGCGCCCGCTTCTTTCGCGTGCTGGGTAAGCTCAATCGCTTCTTTTGTTGCGTTTGATCCGCTTCCTGCAATTATTGGAATTCTTCTCTTGACCACGTCGACACAACGCTTAACAATGGCTCTATGTTCATCATGAGACAGGGTCGGGGATTCTCCTGTTGTGCCACAGGGAACCAGTGCATGCGTGCCGTTTTCAATTTGCCATTCAATCAAATTATCAAAAGCAGGCCAGTCAATCTGGCCGTCTTTGAATGGTGTAATCAAGGCAGTGATAGAGCCGTGAAACATTGTTTTTCTCTTTTCTTCTGGGTCATAAAAATGGTCATCAATTTATCGCGTGGTAACGCTTTTGGCAATAACAGCGCAGTGTTTATCTTTGTTTTTCTCGGTTTTTCGGCTGTTTTGCTGAAACCTTTCGATGTTATGGCTAAAAATAGCCCTGTTAACCGCCTGCAAACCCCCCACGCCAAGGCATTGACGATTGAGGCGCTGGAGCTGATTGAGAAAAAACAATGGGGCATGGCAAGGGATAAAATCGCACAGAGCAAAGACCCGCTCGCTGCCAAGATTTTCCATTGGATGTTGTTGGGCAATGCCAAGCAGGAAGACTGGACAAATCAGTTATTTATCAGCCTGTCGCAATTTGTACGCTATAACCCCGAATGGCCTGATATTGAAAAGATGAAGGTGCGCGCCGAAGGGGTGATGCCTGAATCCCTTTCCAATGATGAAGTGATCGCATGGTATGACGATTTTCCGCCGCAAACGCCTTATGGTATGGGGCGTTATATGGATGCGCTGATTATCAATGGTAAAAAGACGCAAGCCAAAAAATTTCTGGCGGACTGGTGGTCAAATTCACGCATAACCAGAGCGCAGCAACGTAAAATATTACAAGATTATGATGAATATCTCACGCTGGATGCGCATAAACGGCGCTTTGATGCGCTTTTATTGCGCGGGGATTATGAGAATGGACGCGCGATGGCGGCTTTGTTAGGGCAGGGCTATCCCGCACTGGCCGAGGCGCGTATTGCTTTATCGAGAAATAGTGGTAGCGGTATCGGATCATTGATTGCCGCTGTGCCGGAGAGGCTTAAAAATGATCCGGGTTTGCTGTATGAGCGTTTGCGCTGGCGCAGGAAACGTAATTTGGATGAGGGCGCAGTTGAAATCCTCTATCTGACCCCTGACAGCGATAAGGTGCAAAACCCTAAAGATTGGTGGCAAGAGCGTCATATTATCATCCGCCGTCTTTTACAAAAAGGGGAATACCAACAAGCCTATGAGCTTGCCGCGATGCATATTCAACATGACGGGTTTTCATACGCCCAAGCGCAGTGGATGGCAGGGTGGATGGCTTTGCGCTTTATTCACAGACCAACAGAGGCGTATGAGCGATTCTCCGCGCTGTATACCAAAGTTAACATGCCGGTGAGTAAGGCGCGCGCGGCGTATTGGGCAGGGCGCGCGGCGCAGGATATGGGGCAAATGCCGATGGCGCGTGGTTGGTATCAAAAGGCGGCAGAATATCAGACGACGTTTTACGGGCAACTGGCGGGCGCGGCGTTGTCGATGAAGGATCAATTGCCCAAAACCAGATTGCCGTATATTTCCAGCAATCAACGTAAGGACTATGAGAAGTCTGAATTGGTGCAGGCTTCGGAATTATTCAGAGAAATTGGTGAAAAGAAAATCTCTGAAGAGTTCATGGACGCATTCTTGCAGGCGAATGAAGCGCCGAAATCTTATCGTTTTGCGGCGGAGATGGTGGCCTCTCAGGGGAATTACAAAATGGCGGTTAAAATCGCTAAAAAGGCAACAAGCAAAGGTTTGTTTTTGACCAAGCAATCCTATCCGACCATCACAAAGCAGTTGAAAGAGATTCATTATGCCGAGTGGGCGTTGGTGCATGCGATTATCCGTCAGGAAAGTATGTTTGATTATAAAGCGCAAAGCGGGGCGGGTGCGCGTGGTTTGATGCAGCTTATGCCTGCTACGGCGCGCAGCATGTCCAAACAGGTCAGCATGCCGTATAAGACGCAGTGGTTAACCGCGAAACCAAAATATAACATGACACTGGGTGCGTATTACATTGCCAAGTTGGTTGATCGTTATAACGGGAGCTATCCTCTGGCGATTGCGGCCTATAATGCAGGGCCGAGTCGTGTGGATGCATGGATCAGAGATTTTGGTGATCCCAGAGAGCATGAAGTTGATCTGATTGATTGGATCGAATTGATTCCGATATATGAAACAAGAAACTATGTCCAAAGAGTGATGGAGGGTGTGTATGTTTACAGGCTTAGGCTGAAGAACATACAAGCGCAACCTGACGTACCGCTTCATGTTGCTATTCATGTGAAATGATTGCACCCTATGATTGCATGGGCGTGCTTGTTATTCTAAGTTTCTTCTCGCCCGAATTATGTTAGAATGAAAGGATGAAAATGGTTGTATTACATAGTATTGGGTGTAATAGGAGATGATTAAATGAAACTGCTTATAGCAGACGATCATACCTTGTTTAGAGATGCATTGGTTCAGTATATAGAAAGATCGGATTCGTCGTCTTCGGTATCTTTGGCCAAAGACTTTGATGAAACCATGGCGGTCTTGAAGCGAGACCCTCATCAGGATCTTGTTATCCTTGATTTACGCATGCCCGGTATGGATGGCATGAAGGGATTTGAAACCCTTAAACAACAATATCCCAATAATCGGGTTGCCCTTATGTCTGGCGTCGCGGAAAGTTCTGATGTGACAAAAGCTATCAATTTGGGGGCTGTCGGGTATTTTCCTAAAACTTTATCAGGCAAGGCGTTGTTACAGGCGATATATCATGTTGTCGAAGGCGGTAACTTTATTCCCGAAGGTGAGGAATCTACCTTTATGCCGTCATATTATGCCGATGCGTCGATGAAGTCGGCAGGGCAAAATGTGGACGATTCGATAAAGTTCACCCCGCGCGAAACAGAGGTTCTGACGTATCTGGTTGATGGAGCATCAAATAAAGAAATTGCACGCGCTCTTGACTTACAGGTGGTTACTGTCAAATTACATGTTCGTGGCGTGTGCCGAAAATTGAATGCAAAAAACAGAACACAAGCGGCACTTAAGGCTAGGGAAATGGGTGTTATCCCAATATCCCAAACGACATAACACATACAGAAAATGAGACAGACCTGTGCTTAAAACACATGAGAACAGAAACTTTTTTCATATCATATCAGGTCTGATTATATTGTTTTTTTCTATGGTTTCTCTGCATTCTGCAGCGCAATTGATTTCAATGCGCCAAAGCCTGAGCATCAGTTACAAGGAAAGCAATCATGCTTTTATGATTCTTGAAAAGTCTTGGTATGAGTTTGAAAAGGCATATGATTATTTTTTGTTGAATACGAATGACGAAACCCTAAGTGACGTCAAAGAACGCCTTATGGATCTCAACCGTGATATTGGTTATTTTCATACCGTGCGAGATAAATACTTTAATCGGCATGAACATCACAGAGTCGCCGCCGATTGGGTGTATTATGATTTGACCGGTCATGTGGCGGCCTTCGCTAAAAAACTTCAGTCTATTGATGCGCACGGCATATGTAAGCCTGATGATACGGTCAGGGATATTGCCTATACATTGATTGCACTGCAAGACACCGTTCTGGATGGTTTTGTCGAAGATGCATTGCATGGTGATATTGAAGAGCAAGAGCACTGGCTGTACTGGTCTGTTTTCGTGGTTGGTTTTTGTGGATTTTTCCTGATCGTTTTGATTGCGCAAAAACTAAAAGCGCTGGAACTGGCCAATCAGGATAAACGCGATACATATGAATTGCTGGAAAATCGCTTGGCTGTTCTGGAAGCCGCCAGAGATGGTATATTCACCATGAACCAGAATTCAGAAATCATTTATATGAATAAATCGTTTTGTCTGCTTCTGGGGGTAGACGAAGCCCGAAGAGATATTTTTCTTGGAAAAAGTTGGGGGGATGTTTTTTCACGTTCCGATTACGAGGTGATTGAAGAAGACGTCTTGCCGGAATTGAATAAAGACGGGTTTTGGGTGGGAGAGTTCGAGATTTACAGAGAGGATAATTCCTCTATATCTACTGAAATGTCACTCACGCGCCTTCCTGATGGTGGTTTGATCGGAACGGTTCAGGATGCATCATATAAGAAAAATGCCGAGCAAGAGAAAAAAGCCTTGGAAGACCAGTTCTATCAAGCGCAAAAAATGGAGGCGGTTGGGCGCTTGGCAGGCGGCGTAGCGCATGACTTTAATAATATTCTGGCGGCTATGAACGGCTATGCGGAATTCCTTATCGAAGATTTGAAAAAGGACAGCCCGCAAAAGAAATTTGCAGAAAATATCTTGCAGGCCGGTATGCAGGCGCGATCACTGGTGGATCAAATGTTGACATTTTCCAGACGCCGCGACAGCACGAAGGTCAATCTTGATCTGGTGTTATCGGTTTATGAGACTTTATCGATGGTCAATGTGACCATACCCAAAACCATAGAATTGCGCAGTGATATCGATATTGAACATGCGATTATTAATGCTAATCCGACACAGATATCGCAATTGATTATGAATTTATGTGTGAACGCACAAGATGCGATCGAAGACCATCATGGCAACGTGAATATTACGATGGATGTTGTTGATCCATCGTCGTTGAATGTCCCTGATTTTGACAGCGTGGTACGCGAGGATTTACCTGACGCTAAGGATACGCCTTATCTGCGCATGCATGACATGAATGCGGGGCAGTCTTTATTGGTTCTTGGGCATGTATCGAAAAACAGAAAATATATTCGTTTGAACATCACGGATTCAGGTGTTGGGATGAGCCGCACCATTATGGAGCATGTTTTCGACCCCTTCTTTACAACCAAGCCGGTTGATAAGGGAACAGGGCTTGGTCTTTCAACGGTGCATGGTGTTCTTATTGCGCATTGCGGTTGTTTGATGATCGACAGCGCACTAGGCCAAGGCACGACATTCTCATTATATTTCCCGTTAGTCGAAGATGCTGTAATGCGCGAGGCTGAGGGAGAGGACGAGCAAGATAATGAGGCTGGTTTGGCTGTTGGTGCGCATGTGTTGTTGATCGAAGATCAGGCCAATGTGCGTGATATGATCCTGACATTGCTGACGCGCCTTGGATACACGACATCCTTTGCTGAATCAGGTTTAGAGGGGCTGGATTTGATACGTGAGAACCCAACGGGATTTGATGTGGTGATTACCGACCATAATATGCCAAAAATGACAGGGTTGGAGATGGTTAATCAGGTTTGCGAAGATTTGCCTGATCTGCCGTTCATTTTATTATCAGGCCATAGTGAGCGTAAAATGCAGGACATGATAGACGGACATCCGGCGATTAAGGCCGTACTGCGCAAGCCTGTGAAGAAGGATATTCTGGCCGAAACCATAGAAACCATTCTGCAACAAAGCCGTGATAAATCTTAAGCCATGCGCGCGAGTAAGGACGCTGATTTCTCAAAGGGTAATGATTTAAGGCGTGGTTTTCTTGCGGCGATTTTTGCTTAGCGGTTTTGGCCTTCTTTCCACCATAGCAATAATAAAATCGAGAACAGGATCAGCAATGTCATCCATTCAGGGAGCAGGGCAATGTCACGCACGCCTGAGACGGTGAAGTCGTCATTCCGCTTGAGCGCCAGCCAGTTAGAACCGCCATAATGGCGCGCATTGCTTGACACACTGATCTTGGGCTTGGGAATATCATCCAGCCAAATGGTTGCACCGCCGGATGCCTCGACCAAGGGCTTTAGAAGCCTGTCGGTGGTGATCACGCCGCTAAGTTCGGGCGGGTTTAAATCGCCGACAATGGCAAATTTGCGCGTGCCGTTCACATCTTCAAACGCATAAATCCCAAGATTGTTGACGCGCTGCTTATAGGTCAGCATACCCGATTCATCGGACTTGAGCGTGATGGTCTGATTTTCGCCGTCCGGCGTGGTCATAGCGATGACTTCTTCTTGTTTGCCATAGCCTTGTTTTTTCACCGTGATGACGCCTTGATTTACATGAACATCAAGCGCGCGTTCGTCTAATTCCGGCTCTTTCATTAACCAGTGTACGATACGGCGCAGCAATTCAGCATGTGGGCCGCCGCCTTCATAACCGCGTGACCAAAGCCATATATGATCACTGGAGAGTTGGGCAACCCGTCCCTTGCCAACCCGATCAAGGATCAGCAAAGGCTTTCCTTCTGCGCCGTTCATCAACACATCACCGCGTTTGCGGTTGATATCAATATAGCGCAGCCACGGCCCCCAATTTTCCTTGTCTTCGCCATCAAGCACCTTGTTATTCCAAACCATACTTTTCGTGACGGGATGTTGATGACCGAGCTTTGTTATGGCAGGGGTGTATTGATGTTCGGTAATATTGCCTGTCGGGCTGCCGGGCAGGATATCACCAAGGGGCGTGTCATAGATGGAACGTTTTCCTGCAAAAGCAGGGCCGCTGGCCTCAAGGAAGGCACCGCCTTCGCGCACATATTTGACAATGTTGCGGAAATATCGATCGGGCAAAATATTATTCACGCGATACCGATCAAAAATAATCAGATCAAAATCGTACAGCTTGATTTCAAACAGCTCTTGAAACGGAAAGGCGATCAAGGACAGCTCGTTCTTCGGCGTGTAGTCGAATTTTTGCGGCTCTCTGAGGATGGTGAAGTGAATCAAATCAACCCCGGGATCAGAGGTCAAAAGATCGCGCCATGTACGCTCCCCAGAATGCGGAATACCTGATACGAGCAAGACTTTGAGCCGATCACGCACACCATTGACCAGAATGACGGTTTTATTGTTCGAGGTGGTGATTTCATCGCGAACGGCTTCGACCTCCAAAGAAAACACATTTTGACCGGAGTTTAGAATCGGCACGGTGAGGGTCTGTTCTTTGTTCACAGGCACAGTGAAAAAACGCTGCGTCCCGTCATGTAGCGTCAGTGTGACCTGCGCCTGTGAAGCGCCGATATTGCGTGTATCCTCAACGCGGTATTTAACCGTAATATCCTTACCCACCAACCCGTAAGCCGAGGCATGGGTGACAACAATCTGGCGGTCTTTTTCATTCTTTTTCCCGCTGAGCAGGGCATGAACGGGGCCGTATGATTTATATTGCAGGGCGCTTTTCGGTACATCATGGATTTGCCCGTCTGTCAGAAAGATAACGCCCGCGCGTCTTTTCGGCGGTACATCGCTTAGTGCTTGATCCAGCGCGCTGAATAAATCTGTGCGGTTGGTGAGCGTGCCGTTTTTCGGTGCTTTAATGACGCGCACATCGAATGTGTTGCTACGCTCAAGCTCCCCTTGGATATAGGAGAGAGCTTTTTGTGTGCGTTCGGTGCGTTTTTCAAAGTTCTGGCTGGTGCTCTGATCGACAACGACGACGGCAACATCTTTCACGTAATTGCGTTCTTCTTTCAAAAGCGACGGATTGAGCAAGGCCAGAATGAAGGCAATGAACATCACGCTGCGCATGATGATGCCGCGTTTATAGCGCAGGAATGATAGGGCGAGCAGAACCAGACCAATAAAGGCGATGGCCCATATCCACGGCCAGTCTAAAAAGGGCGTGAAGTGCAAAGTGGTTGAGAGGTGCGTTTGTGTATCCATCAGCGATCCAACCTCTTTAAAATATGGGGGATATGCACCTGATCGGCTTTGTAATTACCGGTGAGCGCATACATGACCAGATTAACGCCAAAACGCATCGCCATTTCGCGCTGCTTGGCATCGCTGGAGTTATTAAAGCGGTTGAAGTTCTTCTGACCGTAGGAGTCCGCCCATGAACCAACCCAATCGTTACTGCCGATAATGACAGAGGAGACATTATCGCGGCCGCTAGCGCTGTAGCGTTCGACCCATAATGTGCCTGATGTATAACGTCCGGGGTAATCCTTGAGCAGATAAAAGGCGCGCCCCAATACGTGATCTTCGGGAACGGGGATAATTGGCGGGATATTCAATGATGATGTGATCTGCCGCAATGCCTTGGCATTTGCGGTGTTGACCATGCTGACGGTGGAGCGGTTTTGATCGCGTGTGTCGAATATAATGGTGCCGCCGTGATCCAGATAAGATTGGATATTTTGCATGGCTTTGCCGGAAAAGGATTTTTGCGTGCTGCTGACCGTCCAGTAAATCAGCGGGAAAAACGCGAGCGTGTCATGCTCGGGGTTTAAGGCGACGACGCCTTCGGGTTCAACCGATGTGCGACTGTTTAATGTGGAGGAGAGCGATTCAAGGCCGCGGCGTGTCAGGCTGTCGAGCTCCTGATCGCCTGTGGTGATATAGGCCAGATAAAACCCGCCAGCATAACGAATGTCTGATTCTTCATTGGCATGAGATGGTGTCGGGGAGAGCAAGATGAGCAACAATACGGCGATGGACGCTTTTCTGCGCCAGAGCGCCGCGCCGCTGCCTGCCATGATGATCATAATCAACCAGTCCAGACAAAATAACGCAAGCGCGGCGTAGAGAAGGTAAGGCATAATGCTGAACTCATAATCTTGTTGATAATGGGTTTGAAACACACCCGATGGAATAGAGCTTGGCGTTAATAATGCCGGCAAATTCATGCCGATATTAAAGGCATATCGCGTTTGTCCGTTGCCGTATAAACCGGGAGGGTTAAGGGAGGTGG
>TARA_R110001592_G_scaffold68626_1_pt1 | contig 62253 bp, 63 predicted proteins | sample TARA_R110001592 | Tara Oceans TARA_R110001592 (sample SAMEA4398387) | marine metagenome | biome: Polar Biome; feature: [SRF] surface water layer (ENVO:00010504); material: water (ENVO:00002006), including particulate matter (ENVO:01000060) such as... | depth 5 m | reverse complement strand
CTTACCTATCCCAACAAATATGACCAAACATTATTTGGAAAAGTAAAAAATGCCTGGGATATGGGAGCCGTTGCCGTGGGAGCAACCATCTATTTTGGTTCCGAAGAAAGCGACAGGCAGCTTAAAGAAATAGCTGAAGCCTTTGAAGAAGCCCACAATTTGGGAATGGTGACCATCCTGTGGTGTTATCTGCGCAATGAAGCTTTTAAGACAGAGAAAGGAGATTATCACGCAGCGGCAGATTTAACAGGGCAGGCCAATCATTTGGGTGTCACCATCCAGGCAGACATCATTAAGCAAAAATTGCCGACAAACAACTTTGGTTTTAAGGATATAGGTTTTGGCAAATATGACGATGCAATGTATGAAGCATTAACCACAGACCATCCCATTGACTTGTGCAGGTTGCAAGTGGCCAATTGCTATATGGGTAAAATAGGGTTGATCAATTCCGGAGGTGGTTCAAAAGGTGAGTCCGATTTGGTTGACGCGATAACGACAGCAGTTATCAATAAAAGGGCCGGAGGTACAGGTTTGATAATGGGAAGAAAAGCGTTTCAACGACCTTTTAAGGAAGGGGTTGAATTGATCAATGCTGTACAGGGTGTCTATCTCCAAAATAAAATAGGGCTTGCCTGAAAATTAAATTATGTTTAGCACGGAAATAAAGTCTTTAAAATCACTGAACACCTACCTGCAAAAGCTGGTGGAAAACCGGCTGTGGCTAAAGGTGATTATTGCCCTGTTTCTGGGCGTGGGCTTTGGATTGTTGCTAAGCCCGCAAAACGGGTGGATAGAAAAGGCCACGGCCGATACTTTGGGCAATTGGCTGGCCCTGCCGGGCATACTTTTCCTCAAGCTGGTGCAGATGATAATGATACCGCTGATTGTGGCTTCCATCATCACGGGCATTGCCAGCAACGACAAGGAAAACCTGAAAAAACTGGGTGGCGGTGTGTTGCTCTATTTTGTGGGAACCACCACGATATCGGTCACCATTGGTACCGTACTGGCCACACTTTTCAAATCGGGCAGCTATCTGCACGAGCAAGCCGCTGCCGAACACGCTCAAGAACTGGCCGGCACGGCCCAGGGAGGTGCTGAACTTTCCTTTGGTATCAACAGCATACCCGGGGCCATATCCAACCTGCTGCCCGAAAACCCACTGGCCGCAATGGTGACTGGCGAAATGCTGAGCATCGTGATTTTTACCATTATCATTGGCGTGGCGACCCTGGCCCTGCCCGAAAATTTACTGCGCCCGGTAAAACTGATGCTCAGTGCCATTCAGGAAATTTGTATGACAGTGGTAAAATGGGCAATGAAACTCGTACCCATAGCCGTGTTCGGGCTTATGGCACAGCTCACTTCCAGCGTGGGGCTGAATTCACTGGCGGGGCTTGGCTACTATGTATTGGTGGTGCTGGCGGGGCTTGCCATTCTCGTGGCCGTTTATCTGCTTTTCGTAGCGGTATTGGCTAAAAGCAATCCATTTAAATTTCTGCGTCAAATCAGGGACGTGCAGTTGCTTGCCTTTTCCACCACCAGTTCGGCAGCGGTAATGCCGCTATCGCTGAAAACAGCCGAGGAAGACCTCAAAGTAGATAGATCCATCAGCAATTTCATTATTCCAATTGGCGCTACCGTGAACATGGATGGTACCGCCCTTTATCAAACCGTTACCACCCTTTTTATAGCCCAGGCCTACGGGCTGGAAATGAGCCTGCTGAACATCATTGTGGTGGTCATAACCATTGTGGCCGCCTCCATCGGCACCCCCGCTATCCCGGGCGGTGGGGTGGTCATCCTGGCATCTGTCCTCAGCAGTGCAGGCATTCCTGCCGAAGGCATCATCATCATTATTGGCGTGGAAAGGCTGTTGGGGATGTTCCGCACCGCAGTAAACGTAACCGGGGATTTGACCGCCTGTATGGTTTTCGACCGCTGGTATGGGAAAAAACCGACCCTTTCAATAAATTCTAATTTTAAAACAGTAACACAATGAAAACAATGAAACTAATCCTGCTGACGGCAGGAACAATGGCTTTCGCAGCCTGCAACAACAACCCTCAAAGCGACCATAACGGCCACGACCATCAGCACCACGAGGAAATGGAAGGAGACGAAAACCACGACCATTCCCAAATGGAAGACCACCAGGACGGAATGGGCGAAGAAGGGAATGCCGAACACCAGAAACACGAGCACAAAATGAGTGCGCAGGGCGGGTCCGGTAATTATGCCGTGGGCGATAAAGTGCCCACCAAACAGGTGTGTATGGTGAACGATGCCTATATGGCCAAAGACCAAATTCCGGTGCCGGTAAACGGAAAGACCTACTACGGCTGCTGCCAGATGTGCGTAAAAACCCTGAACGAACAGGAAACTGCCCGCATTGCCACCGACCCACAAACGGGTGAAAAAGTGGACAAGACCGAAGCCTACATCGTGCTTTTGGACAAAGAGGGAACGGTGGCCTACTTTAAAAATAAGGCCAATGCTGAGGCTTACGACAAAAACTAATTAAAGCCAGAATAACAATGAACACTATGAAATCAATTTTAATGACAATCGCCATAACGGCATTGATGCTCATGACTGCCTGTAATGGCAATCAGCAAAACGAACATGACGATCATGACCATGACCATCATGAGGAGATGGAAGCAAGAGATGGACACGACCATTCTCAAATGGAAGAAAATTACAATGAAAAGAAGGAAGAAGAGTCCATGCACGCTCAACACGAGTCTATCCGCGACAATTTTTCCCACCAGGGCATAATCATCCTAGATGATACTTACCAGACGGGAGTGGCCGCGAAATTTCAACTGAAAGAAGTAGTAAGCGCCTACCTCGAAATGAAAAATGCTTTAGTAAATGATAATATAGCCGAGACCGACAAGGCAGCTGTGAAAATGGCTCAAAAAGCAGAGGCAGTGGATGGCTCTTTATTTAAAGAGGAAGGGGAAGGTGCCTGGCAACAGCACGCTTTGCTCTACTCTGATAAATTGGCCGAAATGCGGCATGTAGATGGCCTTGATGAAAAACGATCCTATTTCAGCCACATCTCCGAAATTATGTACTGCACGGTGAAGAGCTTTGATCTAGCGGAAGACATAGAACTGTATGCCACTTACTGCCCCATGGCTTTTGATGAAAAGGGAGCTTATTGGATCGCAGAAACCAAAGAAATCAGTAATCCCTATTTCGGTTCAAAGATGTTAAAATGTGGAAAAGTCAAGGAAGTGTTATAATGGTTATAGGCTCCTAAAAACAAAGGACATGGGCCAGTAAAACTGCCGAGAAACAAAAAGTTCGGTTGAACATATTTTTACAGATAATAGCATACATGAAACATTGTGCATGAATTTTTTAAAACAAGGATATAAAATATTTAAGATGACGGCATTTAGCATTTTAGTGTTCGTACTGCTTCCGTTTCTTGTAATTATTGGCTATCAATATTTTAAAGTTGAACTGACCGCGACTTATACTATTGAAACCATGCCATTAAATTACGAGGTAGTGGGTACAGGAAACAAAAAATTGGTGTTTATTCATGGTTTAACTGGCTCTAAAAATTATTGGAAACGAGAGATTGACACAGTTGGTAAAACACATCAATTGTTATTAGTTGATTTATTAGGGTTTGGTGATTCTCCAAAACCGAATGACGATTATAGTCTTAAAACCCAACTAAACGCTTTAGAAAAGATACTTACCAAAGAAAACTTCAATGATGGCAAAACCGTTATCGTAGGCCATTCCATGGGAGCCATTATTTCTCTGGCGCTACTTGCTGAACATAACAATTGGTTTGAAGGGGCAATCATCACGGGGCTTCCTGTTTATAAAGATCGAAATGAATTCAAGGAAATCATGTCTAAACATTCCGTTTTTGATCGATTGACATCTGGAAAGTATGGCCCACTTATTTGTATGCTGCATCCCATTTTTATGACCAATTATTTTAAGCCCGATAATTTAACGGACGATGTGTATGAAGACGCCAAAAAACATACCTGGCAGAGCTACGCCAATTCCTTAACTGAAGTGGTGATCAAACCCGATTTGTACGCCTTTTCAAAAGCCATTAAGGACAAAAAGATTGTCTTTATTCACGGAACAGAAGATATTTCTGCACCTTATGAAAGTGCCAAAGAATATGCTGGAACATTTTCCAATGTTCAATTTATCAGCGTAACTGGTGGCGATCATCAATTATTTTTAAAAGAACCCAACATACTGTGGCAGGCCATTCGCGATTTTTCTGTTTCCGAAGATAAAATAACAGAAACAGTTAGCCCAAAAGCCGTAAAGATGGGTAAAAGCGAACATGCCCTCAATACTAAATAAATTGCGAAAGCCTATAAAAACGAAGATGAAAAAACTGGTGATTTTTGATTTGGACGGTACTTTGGCCGAAAGCAAATCTTCGCTCGATGCCGAAATGTCTGCATTGCTGCAGGGCTTGCTCGAACGATTAAAGGTGGCGGTTATATCAGGTGGCGATTGGCCGCAGTTTGAGAAGCAACTGCTCGCCAACCTCCCCGTGAATGGCCAACTTGAAAACCTGTATATCCTCCCTACTTGTGGTACCAAGTTCTACAAGTATTCTGAAGGGTGGAGAAAAATTTATGGTGAGGAGCTATCAACAACGGAGAAGCAGAAAATCATTCATGCGTTCAAAGAGGCGTCCAGCACCGTGGATTTTAAGATAGAAAAAACCTGGGGCGAAGTTATCGAAGACCGTGGAAGCCAGATCACCTTTTCGGCACTTGGCCAAAATGCTCCGTTGGAAAAAAAGAAAACGTGGGATCCTGATTTTGCAAAGCGCAAAAAGATAAAGACTATTCTCGATCGACTCATTCCCGAATTCTCGATCAGAATGGGAGGCACCACCTCAGTGGACGTCACAAAACCTGGGATTGACAAAGCGTACGGAATCAATAAACTAAAGGAAATCTTGGAAATTGAACTATCCGAAATGATTTTTATCGGTGACGCCTTATTTCCAGGGGGCAATGACTATCCGGTAAAACAAACTAAAGTGGTTTCCATCAGTGTAAGGGATCCCCAGGAGACGAAACGGATAATCGAAACAATCAACGCCTGTCTAAAAAATTAAATATTGAGTAAAAATAAAACCGATAAAGGAATGAAAAAAGAACATAAAATGCCAACACCCCTTACAGGCAAAGGTCACCAAGGGCACAAGGCCCAGGGCGAACAGCCCACGATGTCGGAACAAATGGCCTACGAAATGGGCCATGACGGCCAGGACATGGCGGCTATTGTTCGCGATTTACGCAACCGTTTTTGGATATGCCTTATTTTCACGGTCCCCATCTTTATCTATTCCCCGATGGGAGGGCTCTTCACTCCACCCGCACCACCGTTTGGCCTGGACCTGAACCTCTGGCTGTTCTTCTTGGCAAGTGCCGCAGTGCTTTATCCAAGTTGGCCGTTCTTTGTCTCTGCCTGGCGCGCCCTAAAAACAGGCACCCTTGGCATGGCGGTACTGATAGTCCTGAGTGTGGGGACGGGTTATATCTTCAGTGTCATCAGCATATTCATTTTGGAGGGAGGTGACCAGTTCTTTGAGGCAATAGCCGTTCTATTGGTTTTTATCCTGCTTGGGCATTGGCTCGAAATGCGCGCCCGTGCCGGTGCGTCATCGGCCATAAAGGCATTGATGGACCTCACGCCCGCTATGGCATCGGTTATCCGCAATGGTGAGGAGATAGAAGTTCCGACTGCGGAAGTATTGCAAGATGAGATTGTCGTGATGCGCCCAGGTGCCAAAATCCCTGTAGACGGAACGGTGGAAAGCGGAGAATCGTTGGTTGACGAGTCCATGCTTACAGGAGAGTCGATGCCTGTGAAAAAAGGGCCTGGAGACACGGTAATCGGTGCAACCATCAACAAGACTGGTAGCTTCCGCTACAAGGCTACAAAGGTGGGTGCCGACTCGGCACTGGCACAGATCGTAAAACTGGTCCAGGAGGCCCAGAACTCCAAGGCACCGGCACAACTATTGGCGGACAAGGCAGCACAAGTGCTGGTAATTGCCGCAATCGTCATTGGCCTTGCAACCTTTGCAATTTGGTTCTGGTGGATCGGGGAGCCATTGATGTTTGGACTGACGCTCACCATTACGGTATTCGTGATTGCCTGTCCGGACGCCCTAGGGCTTGCAACACCAATGGCAGTGATGGTAAGCACGGGCCTAGGTGCCAAGAACGGTATTCTGTTCAAGAATGCATCGGCACTCGAAGATGCCACAAAATTGAACGTCATCGTTTGCGACAAGACCGGTACACTTACCGTGGGCCAGCCAGAGGTAGTGGAGATCGTTACTGCAAAAGGCATTACCGAGGATCAATTGCTTACCGCTGCCGCTGCCGTAGAACAGGGGTCGGACCATCCGCTGGCTCAGGCCATACTGCGCAGGGCAGAAAAACTGACCGTGGATGCACCAACAAAATTCGAAAGCCTTGACGGCATGGGGGCACGTGCGGAGACCGCTGCCGGGACGGTGTTTCTTGGCAACCGCCTATTAATGGATACCCAGAAGCTTGCGCTCGATGGCCTGGAAAGCGAGGCCACCCGGATGCAGGAAGACGGCCGGACCGCTGTGCACGTGGCCCAGGCAGGCCGTGTGATAGGGCTTATCGCCATCGCAGATGCCATAAGGCCCTCTTCTAAGGCAATGGTAGAAAAACTGCACAAGCGCAATATTGAAGTGGTTATGCTTACGGGCGACAATGAGGCTACGGCAAAACGAATCGCCAGGGACCTTGGGATCGATAACGTATTGGCCGATGTGCTACCAGCCCAAAAAGCCGAGAAAGTGAAAGAGCTGCAGGCCCAGGGCAAGAAAGTGGGCATGGTGGGTGATGGCGTTAACGATGCCCCAGCACTGACCCAGGCCGATGTAGGGTTTGCCATCGGTGCCGGCACCGATGTGGCCATGGAAAGCGCGGACGTGGTACTCATGAAAAGTGACCCCTATGATATCGTTGGCGCCATAGAGCTCTCGCGCGCCACCGTGCGCAAAATGCACCAAAACCTGTGGTGGGCCGTAGGCTACAATGTGTTGGCATTTCCACTTGCCGCAGGGGTTCTGTACCCTTTTGTGTTGAGCCCCGAGGTCGCGGCCCTATCAATGTCCGGCAGTACCCTCATTGTAGCGGTCAATGCATTGCTGCTGAAGTTCATCAAACTGGAAGGTATTAGTAAGCTGGACAAAAAAGCGGCATGAAAAGGAAGAAAAGATGAGGTTCAATACAAAAAACAACTTAAAATGAACACTATTCCAATTAAACATATCGGCATATTTACCTCGGGCGGTGATAGCCCGGGAATGAATGCTGCACTTTACGGGGCGGCAAAAGCGGCTTCTACACATAATATTAGTATCACTGGAATTCGCAGAGGCTTTGAGGGAATGATAGACGGTGACTTTATGGAACTTGATGAGAAGGCACTACAACGAGCGGTGCATCAAGGGGGTACTGTTTTGAAAACTGCGCGCAGCGAACGCTTTAGGAAATTACCGGGCCAGAAAACCGCCCTGCAAAAGTTACAGGAAAAGGGAATAGACGCCCTAATTGCCATTGGTGGAGATGGCACTTTCAATGGCCTGTTGGCTTTTTCTGAAATATGTAAACTGCCAGCCATTGGTATCCCCGGTACTATTGACAACGATCTTACCGGCTCGGACTACACCCTGGGTTTTGATACAGCTGTGAACACCGCCATTCAAAACATTGACAAAATCCGGGATACGGCCGAATCGCACAACCGGGTTTTCTTGGTAGAAGTGATGGGCCGCGACTCAGGCTACATCGCGATTCACAGCGGCCTGGGCACGGGGGCCGATGGCATTCTGATACCCGAAAGTGCCGATGACTTTATCCAGTTGCTCGATAAGGTTCGCCATTATCACAGCGAGGAAGCAATGATAGTAGTAGTCTCCGAAGGCGATGAACTGGGCGTGGACCTGGTAGCTACAAAAATCAGGGAAGTAAACCCAGGGGTGGATTTGCGGATAACCACGCTGGGCCACGTGCAGCGCGGGGGCAACCCCTCGGCTGCCGACCGGATGCTGGGAATACGGTTGGGCGCTGCGGCAGTAGAAGCCGTGCTTGCGGGCGAAAGCAATGCCATGGCTGGAGTGATTCAAAACAGGCTAAGCCTCACCCCTTTTGATCAGGTGGTAAAGCAGCACCAGGTTGAAGAAGAGTTGCAACAATTATTAAAATTAATGACGGATAAATGAAAAGCAAAATAAAAAAATATAAAGAAGAAAGGCCTTGGGGAAACTTTGAACGCTTTACCCATAATGAGGTAAGCACGGTAAAAATACTTACGGTAAACCCAAACGAAGAGCTAAGTCTTCAGTATCACCACAACAGGGAAGAATTCTGGAGAGTACTGGATGGAACGGGAAATTTCGTCATTGGCGACAAAACAATAGTTGGCCAAAAAGGGGATGAGTTTTTTATCCCAAAAGAAACGGTGCATCAAATAAAAACTTCCAATGCTTCGGTAAGCATCCTCGAAATAGCCTTTGGCAATTTTGATGAAGATGATATTGTCCGCTTATCGGATAAATACAATAGGAAATAATTAATGATATGATAACAGTAGAAAGATTAGGAATTATCCTGAGTCCAACGGAAAATAACTTTGAAAACAACGGGGTGCTCAACCCGGGTGTTTATCAGGAAGGGGAAGTGGTTCATATTTTTTACCGTGCGGTAGAAGATGGAAACTTTTCCACCATTGGCTATGCCAAAACGAAAGGGCCATTGAAAATAGCCGAAAGAAACACCGAACCCCTTATTAAACGTGAGCACGACTACGAAAAGCACGGGGTGGAAGATGCAAGGATCGTGAAAATTGAAGACACTTATTACCTTACATATACAGCTTATGATGGGGTAAATGCCATGGGGGCCTTAGCCGTATCGAAGGACTTGGTTCATTTTGAAAAAAAGGGCATTATTACCCCGCCAGTAAATTATAAAGAGTATAAATATCACCTCGAACACTGCAACCGTGAAAAGCTAAACCCCAAGTATTACCACTATTACAACCTCTTTGCCCAGATAGGGCTGGTAGATGAGAAACATCGGTTATTGAGAGACAAGGATATTGTGCTCTTCCCGCGCAAAGTGAACGGAAAATTTGTGATGCTGCACCGCATCTGGCCAGGCATCCAGATTGCACAGTTTGAGAAGTGGGAAGACCTTACCAAAGCATATTGGGAGGAACACATAAAGAACTTGACCGATTACATCCTGTTGGACCCTGTTTACGATTTTGAGGTGAACTACATTGGTGCGGGCTGCCCCCCAATAGAAACCGAAGCCGGATGGCTGCTGATTTACCACGGGGTTTGCGAAACCAACATCGGGAAAACCTATCATGCCGCAGTAGCCCTTTTGGATTTGGAAAACCCTGCTAAAGTAATTGGCCGCCTGCCCTACCCACTCTTTTCACCATCCAAAAAATGGGAAAAAGAAGGTGTGGTAAACCACGTAGTATTTCCTACTGGCACTGCACAATTTGGTGATGATCTTTACATCTACTACGGTGCAGCCGACACACACATTGCAGCGGCCAAGGTGAGTATGACAGAATTAGTGGATGAACTAAAAAACACACTTTGACCATGAAAAAGCGTAAAATTTTAATGTTAACTTCCTATCCGCCCCGCGAGTGTGGCATAGCTACCTTCTCGCGCGATTTGACCACGGCCATTCGAAAAAGCTTTGGTACAAGCCTAGAAATGGAAGTGTGTGCCCTGGAGAACGGCTGTGACTTAGGCCGGGATTATCCCACTGAAGTGACTTATACCCTAAATTCTACCGAACTGGACTCGTTCTTCTCAGTGGCTGATAAACTAAATGAAAGAAACGATATAGGAATGGTGTGCATACAGCACGAATTTGGCCTGTATGGTGGGGAATATGGCAGCCATTTGATAGCATTCCTGCTCAGGCTCAATATCCCGGTGTGCTGTATATTTCATACAGTGCTGCCCCATCCCGATGAGAAACGCCTGAAAGTGGTGCAGGCACTGGAAAACCTTAGTGAAAAACTCATTGTACTTACCCAAAAATCGGCCGACATCCTTAAAGGGGATTACGAGGTAAATCACGGAAAAGTAAGCGTAATACCTCACGGTACCCATATAGTGCTGTGGAAAAGGAAGCAAGAGCTCAAGGAAAAATATGGGTTTAAGGAAAAAAGAGTATTATCAACCTTTGGCCTGCTAAGTGAAAATAAAAATATTGAGACCGCCCTACGTGCCTTGCCGGAGGTTTTAAAACGCTTCCCAGATACGGTTTACCTGATTTTAGGAAAAACCCATCCCGAAGTAGTAAAAAAGGAAGGCGAACAGTACAGGGGACAGTTGGAGAAACTTGTGGAGGAATTGGACATAGCCAAAGCAGTGATATTTGTAAATGAATACCTACCCTTGCCAAAACTGCTGGAATACCTCACTTTTACAGACATTTATCTCTTTACTTCAAAAGACCCCAACCAGGCCGTTAGCGGAACTTTTGCCTACGCGATGAGTTGCGGAAGCCCTGTGATTTCTACACCTATACCACATGCCAAAGAATGTCTGGATCCGGCAACAGGTATTTTGCTGAAGGATTTTGGCAACCCCAAGGAAATAAGCGAAGCTCTGCTTAACCTGCTGGCTCAGCCTATGGTGGGAGTAAAGATGGGTAGAAATGCTTTTTCAAAAATGCGTGCCAGCAGTTGGGAAAATGTGGCCATTGCCTATTCCCAGCTTTTTCAGGAATACCTGCGGTATGACAGCCCCTTGGAATTTCAGCTACCGCCAATACAGACGGATCACATTGAAGATATGACCACCGAATTTGGCATGCTTCAGTTTTCACAGTTCTGCGAGCCAGACCCCGGCTCCGGTTACACCCTTGACGATAATGCCCGTGCGCTGGTGGCCATGCTGATGTATTTCCGGCTTTACAGAAAAAACAAAGCTTTGAACCTCATCTCCGTATACCTCAACTTTATAGAGTACTGCCAGCAAGACGATGGCCTGTTTTATAACTATGTGAATTATGGTAGGCAATTTAGCCCGCAAAATAAAGAAGTAAATCTTGAAGACAGTAATGGCAGGGCTATATGGGCCTTAGGATATCTGTTATCGGATACAGAAGGCCTGCCCGAAAATATGAGGGCCCTGGCAGAGAACTGTTTTAAAAAAGCAATGCAGGCCAATATTAGTTTCAAGTCACCAAGGGCCATTGGTTTTGCCCTAAAAGGAATTTACTATTATAACCAGGCCAATCCTGGCATAAACCTTACGAAAACGGCCGAAACCCTGGCCGATGAGCTGTTGCGCATTTATCACATCACGTCTGACCAAAACTGGCAGTGGTTTGAAGATTACCTCACTTACGCCAATCCTATATTGTCGGAGGCTCTTATGTATGCCTGGCTGATTACCAAAAACAAAACCTATAAGGAAATTGGCGAAATCACTTTTGATTTTCTCCTCTCCCATTACTTTATGAAAGGGCAGATAAAGGTGATTTCAAATGACGGTTGGTTTGACAAGAGAAACAAGCGCACTTTTCACGGGGAACAGCCCATTGAAGTGGCCTATACCATCTTTTGTCTGGATTTGTTTTACAAGCTTACCCGCAAAAAGAAATTTGCAGACCAGTTAAAAGTGGCTTTCAGTTGGTTTTTGGGAAATAATCATCTGAAACAGATAATGTACAACCCGGCCAACGGAGCCAGTTATGACGGCCTGGAAAAAAACAATGTGAATATTAATCAGGGTGCAGAGTCGGGGCTGTGCTACTTTATATCCCGGCTCATGATGGAGCAATACCCCATGAATATAGCCAAACCTAATCCGCCTTTAGCTAAACCTTCAACCAAAGTTCTATGAAAACCACCATTTACAGCACCCATAAATTTGACCGCCCCACCCTAGAAAAGGCCAACAGTGATAAGCACGACATCCAATGGCTAGATGTGCGCCTTACAGAAGAAACGGCAGTACTGGCCCAAGGTAGCGAAGCCGTGTGCCTCTTTGCCGGGGACGATGCCTCGGCCTCAGTTCTTAAAAAACTGAAAGAAGCCGGTATAAAATATATTGCGCTGCGTTCGGCAGGCTTTAACCACGTGGATTTGAAGAGAGCCAATGAACTGGGCATAAAAGTGGCGCGGGTGCCGGCCTACTCACCCTATTCCATTGCCGAACACGCCACTGCGCTCATCCTAGCTCTCAACCGTAAGATTATCCGAGCCCACCGCAGGGTGATGGAAATGAACTTTTTACTGGACGGCCTCACGGGTTTTGACCTGAACGGAAAAACAGCGGGGATTATAGGAGTGGGCAAGATAGGCGCAGTGCTGGTGCGCATCCTCCACGGTTTTGGCTGCCGAATACTGGCCCACGACCTGGTGCCCAACGCTGAACTACAGGAAAAATATGAGTTGGAATATGTGAGTTGTGAAAAGCTGTGTGCTGAGAGCGACATCATCAGCCTACATGTACCGCTTACCGCAAGTACCCATTACATCATAAATCAACAAAAAATCGATAGGATGAAAAAAGGGGTGATGTTCATCAACACTAGCCGGGGCGGGCTGGTGGATACCAAAGCTGTAATTGCGGGCCTGAAGACGGGGCACATCGGCTACTTTGGGATGGACGTGTATGAAGAGGAAGAAGGGCTGTTTTTTGAAGACCATTCGGAAGATATTCTCCAGGACGACACCATTGCGCGGCTTATGACATTCAAAAATGTGCTAATCACCAGCCACCAGGCATTCCTTACCGAAACGGCCCTGCGCAACATTGCTGAAACCACTATTTACAACCTGGATTGCTTTGAGAACAGGGTAGTGAATCAAAATGAAATTTCCATACCATGAAAGACATGAAAATAACCATAATCAAACACTCCGGGGAGCAGGTGGCCTTTGATGTTGAAAAGCTGAGGCTGTCCTTAAAACGTTCGGGGGCCAGCGATGCCGTAATCGACCAAGTGGTGGAAACCGTGGAGAGCAACCTCTACGAAGGCATCACCACCAAAGAGATTTATAAAAAAGCCTTTTCCATTCTGCGGAAAAAAGCCAGGCCGGTTGCTGCCCGCTACAACCTCAAGAAGGCACTTTTACAGCTTGGCCCTACCGGCTTTCCATTTGAGCTGTACGTGGCTGAGTTGCTTAAGGCCAAAGGGTACGAAACCAGCACAGGGCAACTCGTACAGGGAAATTGTGTGCAGCATGAAGTGGACGTGATCGCCCAAAAAGACGAAAAGCATTTTATGGTGGAATGCAAATTTCACAGCGACCAGGGCAGGCGCTGCGATGTGAAAATCCCGCTTTATATACAGTCCCGGTTCAAAGATGTGGAAGCGGCCTGGCTCCAAAAACAGGGCCATGGTAATAAATTTCACCAGGGCTGGGTAGCTACCAATACCCGTTTTACCACGGATGCCATTGAATATGGAAAATGTGTAGGCCTGCAACTGCTGAGTTGGGACTATCCGCACAACCAAAGCCTTAAGCATTGGATAGATGAAACAGGTGCACATCCCATTACCTGCCTTACCACACTATCCGGAAAAGATAAACAGGCATTGCTGGATCGGGGGGTCATTCTCTGCCGCCAGCTTTGTGATAAGCCTGGCCTCCTGGATCAGTTGGCGCTCTCTGAAAGCCGTAAGCGGAAGGTGATGGAAGAGGCGGAAGGAGTATGCAATATTGTACAATCTTAAATAACAATAAAATGACAACGAAAGAGATGAAATCAACCAGTGCAAAGGATTTAGAACCTTTTTATAAAGTAATGGAAGCTGAACCGCGTAAACTCGAAGAGGCATTTGAGGTGCTGCTGGAAATGGTAACCTCAGATCCGCAAAGCACCAAAAATGTAGCCCTGCTGATCAAGGAAGACTACCCTGTTCTCTACAAGGCAATAGTGAGTTTATCCGAAAACAACAAAGGCAAAAGCGACCTACCTTCCTGCTGTGGCGGACATTAAAAACAAGGTAAATGAAAAAGTCACCAAATATCAACATTCACTTCCTGGGCGCAGCGGGAACCGTTACCGGTTCCAAGTACCTGGTGGAAACGGCTGAGAAAAAAATCCTGATTGATTGCGGTCTTTTCCAGGGCGTAAAAAACCTGCGCAAGCTCAATTGGGACTACCTACCGGTAGAAGCCGGTTCCATAGATCTGGTCATACTTACCCACGGGCACATGGATCACACCGGCTTTTTGCCGAGACTGATGAAAATGGGCTATCGGGGCCCGGTATATGGCACCGCCCCCACGTTGGAGATTGCTGAAGTTATACTGCGCGACAGTGCCAAAATACAGGAGGAACGGGCAGAGCGGGTAAACCAGGAAGGCTATTCAAAGCATAAGCCTGCAGAAGCCCTTTACAACACCGAAGACGTGGAAAAAACCCTACCCATGTTCAGGCAACAACCGCTGGACAAATGGATAGCATTGGCCGATAATATACGTTACCGCCACCGTTACAACGGCCACATCCTGGGTTCTACCTTTATAGAATTGGAAGTGGAAGGAAAGCTGTTGGTCTTTTCGGGCGACATTGGCCGTAGCGAAGACCCATTGTTGCACCCCCCGCAAAAGCCTGAAAAAGCAGAAATCCTGTTCATTGAATCCACCTATGGCAACCGCAGGCATCTCCATGAAGATATAATGGAACGTCTGAAAGCACACATTCTTGAAACCATAGAAAGCAATGGCATACTGCTCATCCCCAGTTTTGCCGTGGAGCGTGCTCAGCTATTGATGTACTATCTGTGGCAACTAAAAAAAGCCGGAAGCATCCCCGACCTCCCGGTGTACCTGGACAGCCCGATGGGAGCCAATGTGCTAAAAATTCTTCATCACAGCAGTGAATGGCACAAGCTGAGTGCTGCCGACTGCGAAGCGATGTGCCGCGATATAAAAGTGACCACTTCTTACAAGGACACCCTGGAAATTATGCGCAACAACAAGCCTAAAGTAGTGATAGCCGGGAGCGGAATGCTAAACGGGGGGCGCATACTCAATTACCTTTCGCAATACAGCTATAAAGAGAATACCACCATTTTGCTGGCCGGTTACCAGGCCGAAGGCACCAACGGACGCCACCTACAGGAGGGTGCCGAAGAGCTAAAGATTTACGGCAAATATTATCGTGTGAAGGCCAAAGTGGATGCCCTGCACGGGCTTTCGGCCCACGCTGACCAGAATGAGCTACTGGACTGGTTAAGTGAAATTAAGAGAGCCCCTCAAAAGATTTTCATCACACACGGAGAGCCTCACCCAGCCGATGCCCTGCGGGTAAAGATAGGTGACACCTATGGCTGGAAGGCAGAAGTGCCACAGCTCTATGAAATTGTAGAATTGAATCAAAAAACTGAATAATATGATTACATTGGAAGATCATCGGGCCATATTAAAAAGGGTGAGTTTTGATGAAAGCCTTCTAAAAAAGGAATTGGAAAAAACAGTGAACGCCATTGCCGAAGATGAACAGGCAAAACTGATTGATTGGTGCAAAAAGGAGCTGGGAATGAAATGGGGACAGATTGCCACTGCTCTTGTATTGCAGAAAAAATTTAAAGTTTCCCAATTAGGCAAACACCAATAAAAACACAATATGAGAATCAAAAATACTTGTTTCATAGCCTTGCTGGCCCTTAGCAGTTTTTCGCTGTTTTCGCAAAATACCATACCCTGTTATTTTGACCAGTATACCAATAATAAATCCCTGCAGGCGGCAGAAGGAAAAATACAGGCTGCCCTCCAAAAGAAGTTGGTATCAGCGTTTAAAAAAGAATCTTCAGATAGTGTCCGAACTATACCGGTAGTGGTACACATCATTCACAACGGAGGCCCGGAGAACATCTCTGATGCGCAGGTACAAAGCCAGATACAAATCCTCAATGAAGATTATGGAAAAATGCCCGGCACCAATGGTGATGGCAATGGGGTGGATACCAAAGTCCGCTTTTGTTTGGCCAAAAAAGACCCGTACGGCAATTGTACCAACGGCATTATAAGAGTCAATTCACCACTTACCAATCATCAAAGCTATCAACGGGCACTTTTGAAAGAACTGAGCTTTTGGGACAATACCCGTTACCTGAATATCTACATTGTAAAAAGCATTAATGGAAATGTAGGGGGCTATTCCTCCTTTCCCGGAGGGCCACCCGCTGAGGACGGTGTAGTAGTGAGGCACAACCTTTTTGGAAATACAGGAACAGCTTCATCTGGTGTAGGAAGAACCACCACCCATGAACTGGGCCATTGGTTTGGGCTTTACCACACCTTTAATAACGGCTGTGGAACCGATACTTGTTCCGATGGCGATTATGTATGCGATACACCGCCACAGGCTTTGCCAAGTTATAACTGCAGCACCAAAAACACCTGCTCTAATGATGTGCCCGATAAAAACGACCAGAAAGAAAATTACATGAACTATACTCCGGGTACCTGTCAAAATATGTTTACCAACGGGCAAAGGAAACGCATACAAGCCACGCTCGATACCATCCGTACACAGATATGGCAGCCGGCCAACCTGGTAGCAACCGGGTGCGACAGCAATTATGTGGCTCCTTCCGTTTGCCCCGTAACAGCCGATTTTGTAACGCTCACTACTGATATATGTGTCGGCAATAGCGTCTATTTTGTGGACATCTCCCTCAATAACCCTACAACCTGGCAATGGACATTTTCAGGAGGTACCCCTGCAACTTCAACTGCCCAAAACCCAACCGTAACCTACAATACAGTGGGCATGTATGCCGTAAAGCTGGTGGTATCTGACAGCACGGGCAGCGATAGCCTGGAGATAACCAATTACATTACCGTTAGCCTTCCCGGAACCGGTGACCCGCTATCCTTCAAAGAAAACTTTGATAGTGGAATTTACCCCCCATCTACCCTCACTATCAACAACCTGGATGGTGGCATAACCTGGGAACTGGATTCGATGGCTTCGGTTTCAGGAAACTATTCCCTAAAAATCAACAACCTTATCAATACGAATTACGGTTCTTCCGATGAGTTGGTATTGCCCTACTTTGATTTAACAACAGCAAATCCCGATTCCAATGTGTACATGAGTTTCAGTTGGGCGTATGCAAAATCAGACCCTACTTTTTCAGATGAGATGCTGGTACTCCTGTCCACAGACTGTGGTGTAAACTATAACCGGGTATTTTACAGAACGCAAAGTGCATTGGCCACCGGCCCCACGCAAACCACCGCGTTTATCCCAGATTCTACCCAGTGGAAAGAGGCTTATATCTCTTTAAACGCCTACCGCAACAGTACCTATGCCCAGGTTAAGATTGTAAATGTTACCGATGGCGGCAACAATCTTTACATTGATGATATTTATGTAGGAGATGGTTCTGCACCATCTGTGGGTTTGGAAGAAGTGCCCCATACTATCAAGAGCCTGTCCCTCTATCCCAATCCTACTAACGGAAACAGTACGCTCAGTTATACCCTTGCTGAGCCAGGGCAGGTTAGCATTGGCATTTATAATTCCCAGGGCCAGCTCATAAAGGCTTTTGACCAGGGCATTGAGAATTCAGGAGAACATCAGAGGATGTTACCAACCGAAAGCCTGCCAAAGGGAATCTATTTTGTACGGATAGGCACTGGAAGCACCAAAAGAAGTATTCGGATGGTTATTACTGAGAACTAATATCAACAAGCATGACAACATTGAAAATTTTGACAATACTAGGCCTGGGTATTGTCAGTGCAACAGGACTAACTGCTCAAAACGTAACCATCAACATTGATGCACTCGATGTAAACCAAACAATGGAAGGGTTTGGAACTTCCCTGCGGGTGTTTAATGACCCGCACGTGATTGGCGGCACCACCTCAGACCCTAAAACGGCCGGGCTGGTAATAAGTGCAACAGAGGAAGATACCATTCTGAACTTGTTGTACAACGATTTGGGCCTGACCCGCGTACGCCCTGCTACCGGTGAGGATGGCCCGATAGAAAACCCGAACGACAATAATAACCCTTACGTTATGGACACTTCTCAATTCGATTTTTCCTGGAAAAAGATGGATGCCCATATCGATTACGTGTCAAGGGTCGTTCCCAGGGGAGTGAATACCTATTTCCCTTCCACCATAAAAATAGAAGACTGGATGACCGAAAGCAATCCGGAGGAATATGCCGAATGGGCTTTTGCCATCATCAAAAGATGGAAAGACCAGGGGTACGAACTGCCGTACTACGCCATTATGAACGAACCAGGGTATATAAGGGGCGGCATCTGGTCGGGTGAGTACCTGAGAGACTGTATCAAATTACTCGGCCCGAAGTTGGACACTGCCGGTATCAACACGAAAATCGTGGTGCCGGACGACCTGAACGCCAATGAGGCCTACGCCAGGTCACAGATAATCATGGCAGACACAGTGGCAAGGGAATATGTCGGAGCATTGGCCTATCACCTGTATGGTGGAAGCAATGCCAACAAGACCGCCATGATGCAGCTTGGGCAGCAATACAATGTTCCGGTATGGATGACGGAATATTCGCGCCCAAATGCCTTTGACTGGGGAAACCTGATACACGATGTAATTGCCAATTACAATGTTTCGGCAGTAGATTACATGTGGGGATTTTTTGGATCGCAGGAAAGCAATGGAACGCAGTATATAAGCCTGGATTTTTCAGGCACGAGCTATACCGGCTACACCATCAATAAACAATATTATGTAACGGGGCAGTACTCGAGGTACGTAAAACAGGGTTCACAACGAATTGATGCGGCTTCGTCCAACAATGATGTCCGTGTTACCGCCTATAAAGACGGAGCAGATATGACGATTGTCGTTTTAAACAATCATGGTGTTGCTCAAACAGTTGATTTTGCTATAAATGGATTGAATAACCTGGCAACACTAAAAGCAATAAGAACTAGTCAGACAGAAAACTGGGCGATTTTGCCGGACATCACAGTGCCAAACAACAGCTTCACGGCTACCCTCGCCCCCAACAGCATAACCACTTTTACCACAGTCAATCCCAGTTTGGGAATGAATAATTCTCTTTCAGAAAACATTTTACCACTAACCATCTACCCCAACCCCGCCAGGGATGTCATAAATATTCAGATCCCTGATGAAGCCAGCAAAGGAAAGATTACGCTCCTAAACAGTAATGGGCAGCACATAAAGGAAGTACAGTTCACAGGTACTGGCATTCAGCAACTCAATATATCCCACCTATCCAAAGGGCTGTATTGGGTAAGGTTAAAAGATGATAATAAAACCTGGACGGCCAAAGTATTAATTTCAAAATAGATGTCTTACGCACATTAGTAATGATAGAAAATAAATAGCAACAACAATGAAAAATGCAAGCATTTTACTTTCCGTTTTAGCAGTCATTTTCCTGGCCGTATCCTGCCAAAAGGAAGATCTCGTGGCGGAGGAGAATGACAACCCTGAACTTTCAGCCGCTGACAAAGCAGCAGTGCAGGGCATGGAAGAAAACTTCCAGATAATGGGGCACTACAACGATTCGCTGGTCCATGCACAGCACAACAGTCAAAAGCATTATTTCGACAGCCTGTTCCATCATCATGATTCTCTGTACTGGCACCACCATCACAACTATTCGCATGTAAATGACCATGACAATCACCACCACGACAGCACCAATGTGCATCACCAGAGTGGGCACAACGATCATGGTAATCACAAACATGATAACCATAGCGTACCCCACCACGATTCGCTACTGGTAAACCAGGGCCACGGCCAGCACCATCACAACCCGCATGGCGGCCCTCACCATAATGATGACGGCCATTTCATCGGGCACGGTATTCAGCACCACGACCAGGTTGATTCCTTGCACCATGCACATTATCCACATCATCCTTAAAAACTAAACCAATGAAACAAGCTCTTATATTTATCCTATCGCTTGGGCTTTGCCTCACGGCTAAAGCCCAAAACACCATCAACGGCAGTATCACCAATGGCATTATGCAGCCGGTACAAAATGCCAGGGTGATTTTATTCAATGGCGATACCACCTTTTTTGAAGAGACCAGGAGTGCACTTACAGGCAGCTATGCTTTTGCCAATGTCCCCAGCGGCAGCTATACTCTCGGTGTGGCCAAAGAAGGAATGGATTACCTGGATACGTTGCTAAACCTCAGCACAAGCCTTGCCTCCTTAAACTTTTCACTTCAGGCCGAAACCCATCCGGGCGAGTGGAATATTTTGCTGAACTCGCCACAGTCACTTGGCGGGACAGACCTGGGTATTTTGCTTCCCGATGGCTCTATCTTTTACTGCCACGATACGGAAGACCCTTTTCTCTTTGACCCGGCCACTGATCAGGTACTCACAGCTACAGGTTACGATACCACACAGGGATGCGTGGGGCCTTTGTTGCTCAACAGCGGGGAGGTGATTTTTATGGGCGGCACAGACCAGCAGGTATATGGGCCGGGCATCAAAAAGGTAAAAACCTATGACCCTGTGGCCGATAATTGGCAGTTGAGGCCAAACTTGCTGGATTACCGCTGGTACCCTACGGTAGCCCCATTATCAGATGGCCGCATTCTGGTCACAGGAGGTGGTGGCCTGCAAAACCCGGTGCGGGTAAACACTACCGAATTGTACGACCCGGCTACCGGCCAAAGCACCTCGGGAGATACCATTGCCGTGGGCAACGAAGTATCGCCCATCGTGCAGCTTTACAATGGAAAAGTACTTATGACGCACCGCCCACCTCAACTCTTTGACCCTGCCACAGATCAATGGAGCCCGGCTGCCGATTTTGTACAAAGCAACCGTATGCCCAATGGCGACCACAGCGACCATGAGCTTATCCTGCTTCCCAATGATGACGGAAGGGCTGTGGCCATTGGATATATTTCTTTCACGCCCAACCAATTGGGCAACCTGGTAGAAATATACGATTCGCAAACCGATAGCTGGAGCCTGGGAAGCAACTTTGCGCCCATGCGTTCGCGGGCCAAAATGGTATTACTGCCCAACCGGAAAATAATGGTGGCCGGAGGCTTCAAAGAAGACCAGGCCCATCCGGCTCCTGTAAACCAGTGGGGCCAGCTTTACCTCACGGATGAGTATGACCCCGTTACCGATAGCTGGCGCAGGCTGGACAGCCTTAACTATGCGCGGGAATACCACGCCACCACTATTTTGGTGCCCGATGGGCGGGTAATAACCGTGGGCGGTGAGGGGCAGCCCGGCAATGAGCCCCCGGCAAGCGTAATAGAAGCCTTTTCGCCTCCCTACCTTTTTCGTGGTGTTCGCCCGGTGATTAACTCTGTAACCGGCCCTTTTGAGCAGGGCAGTTCACTCAGTGTAAACGTGTCATTTGCAGACTCAGTTACAGCAGTACGCCTGATCTCCACAGCTTCTGTCACCCATTTCATGAACTCAGGCAACAACCGTTTCCTGGAGTTATCCTTTTCACAGAATGGCAATAACCTTAGTGTTCAGTTGCCTGCTGATTCTGTGGAATTGCCGGAAGGCTACTACATGCTTTTTGTGATGGTTGATGATGTGCCTTCTATTGCTGAAATGCTGAAGGTTGAAGAAGATGGCACTGTGGGAATTAACGAGTGGAATACCGGCCGAAGCCAAATGCTGAAAGTATTCCCCAACCCCTCAGCCGGACAGGTTCAGCTTGAAATTCCCGAAAGTGTCTCTACCGGTGCCCTCCTCAGGATAATAGACCTTGATGGCCGGCTTTGGCTGAAAAAGGAAATTGCAAACACTGAAGACCATTACGCTTTGGATCTTTCGGCCCTGCCAGCAGGGGTGTACGTGATAGTATTGGACGCAGATGGGAAAACATGGAATTCGAAAATAATACTGGAGGCCAAATAATGAAAGATTGTTGCCGTACAACAGATCAAAAGAAAAGCAAAGCGGGCCGTGTCTGGAACTGGCTTATGGCCATCATACTGGCATTGATACTTATCGGTGCATTTTTTCAGTTAATCTTCAAATAAATGATAAGATCATGAAAAAGAAAATGGGTTTTATTTTATTGGCAACAGCTTTAATGGGTCTGACCAGTTGTGTCACTACTCAGGTGGCAAGCATTCAGCCTGTTAATGAAGAAGATATTGCTGTATTTACCACCACGAAACCTGCCGGAGAATATACAGAATTGAAGTATATCCAGGCTGAGGGAAGCATTTTTCACAAGCCCGAAAAACTACTCCAAAAACTGAGGCAAAGAGCAAAAGAAGAAGGTGCAGATGCCATCATTGATGTTCGATATGGATATCAATTTTGGTGGCCTTATGTAGAAGGAACGGCTATTAAATACTAAAAGGATAAGGATAATTTTTAAGTCAAAGGATGAAGAATAAAAAATCACATAAACACAATGAGCTAATCCTCAAACCTCTTGGCATCGATACCCGCAACGAGCACACCGTGTATATGCGCAGGGACTGCCCAGTATGTGTTTCCGAAGGATTTGAAGCACTCACGCGGATAATGGTCAGCCACGGTGACCGCAGCATAGTGGCTTCGCTAAATGTGTTGGACAACGAAGCCTTGCTGGGCCATGAGGAAGCAAGCCTTTCGCAAAAAGCAATAACCTCCCTGAAGGTGGAGGCGGGGGATTTACTTGCGTTTTCGCACCTTCCGCCCATTAACTCCATGAGTGCCGTACGGGGCAAAGTATATGGCCACCGTCTGAAGGAGTCGCAAATACAGGATATAGTTAGCGATCTGGCTGCAGGCAATTACTCCAATGTGGAAATAGCTGCTTTTGTTACCGCCTGCGCGGGAAGACGGCTGGATATTGATGAAATCATCCACCTGACTAAAGCCATGGTGGATGCCGGACAAAAATTGCACTGGCCTGCAGCCCGGGTTTTCGATAAACATTGCATTGGTGGTCTTCCGGGAAACCGCACCACCCCCATAGTGGTAGCCATTGCTGCCGCTGCCGGGCTTACGGTTCCCAAAACCTCCTCCCGGGCCATTACTTCCCCGGCCGGTACGGCTGATACGATGGAAGTTTTCACCAATGTAAACCTGTCGTTGGAAGAGATGAAGAGAGTAGTGAAACAAGAAAACGGCTGCCTGGCCTGGGGCGGATCCATGCAACTGAGCCCGGCTGACGATATTTTGATACGGGTGGAAAAGGCCCTCGACATTGACAGCGAAGGTCAAATGATAGCCTCCGTACTTTCCAAAAAGGTGGCAGCCGGGAGCACACATGTAGTGATTGACATCCCGGTGGGGCCTACCGCTAAAGTGCGCACTTCTGATGACGCGGTAGAATTGTCGAAAAGGATGACGATGGTGGCTGAAGCCGTTGGTCTGAAATTGAAAATTGTAATCACCGATGGCAGCCAGCCAGTGGGCCGTGGCATTGGCCCGGCACTGGAAGCAAGAGATGTGCTGGCAGTATTAAACAATGAAGGTACTGCCCCGACAGACCTGCGGGAGCGTGCCTTACGATTGGCAGCCGAACTGCTGGAGCTTTCCGGAAAGGCTGACCCCGGTAATAGCCATAGCAAAGCTGAAACTCTTCTCAATTCCGGGAAAGCATTAAAGAAGTTCATAGCAATCTGCGAGGCACAAGGTGGGTTTCGCGAACCCATGCAGGCACGGTTTCAACATCCTGTACAAGCGGAGAGGGCAGGAACGGTAACGGCCATTGACAACCGCAAGCTGGCCAAAATAGCCAAGCTGGCCGGAGCACCGGACGATAAATCAGCCGGGGTAGATTTTTTGACGCCAACAGGAACCAAAGTAGAAAGTGGACAAACGCTGTATGAAATCCATGCCGAGTCGCAAGGTGAACTCGATTACGCACTGGAGTACTACCGGCAAAATGAAAGCAGCATAATTGATATAACATGAACAAAGGAAATAATAACCGCGCCATTCAAATCTATTCTGTGATCACCTGCCCGGTCTGCGGCTTTGTTAAGGAAGAAAGGATGCCCGAGGATGCCTGCCAGTATTTTTATGAATGCACCAATTGCGGTGAATTACTGAAGCCCCGGAAAGGAGATTGCTGTGTTTACTGCAGCTATGGCTCCGTGCCATGTCCATCCATCCAGCTCAGCCAGGATTTTTAATAATAGTTGAAAAATGGAACGACAAAAACATTGGAATAAAATATATCAGGAAAAGGACCCTGACCAGTTTAGCTGGACGGAGCAAATTCCCGAAGTTTCTTTGGAATGGATCCGGAAAAGTGATTTGCCCAAATCAGCAGCCATTATTGATGTAGGTGGAGGTGAAAGCAAGTTGATAGACTTTCTCCTTAAAGAGGGTTACACGAACCTCACTGTACTGGACATATCGGAGGCAGCCATCCAAAAGACCAAAGAGAGGCTGGGCAAAATGGTGGAGAAGGTGAATTTCATTGCCACAGATATATTACAGCTTGAACCCTCGGCTTATGACCTGTGGCATGACCGCGCCACCTTTCATTTTCTGGTTTCCGATCAGGAAATTCGGCAATATCTGAGTATTCTCGATCAAAGTGGCGCCAGGCACCTGGTATTGGGTACTTTTTCTGAGAATGGCCCCGAAAAGTGCAGTGGCCTCCCTGTTCAGCGCTATTCAGAGGAGGCTCTGACAAAACTGCTGCATGAAAAGTGGGGAAAAATAAAATGCACTACCAAAGATCACCTCACACCATTTGGTACAAACCAGAACTTTCTGTTTTGCCATTTTAAAAGAATTTCAAATAAAAATCAGTCCATATGAAATCAATACTTGTTGCCCTGCCCGGGAATGAAATATTAACCGAAAAATTAAGTGCTCATCTTAAAGCTAAAATTGCTGAAGTTACCATTCGTCAATTTCCTGATGGAGAAACCTATGTACGCATCCTATCCGATGTAAGGGATAAATGCGTAGTGCTGGTGGCCACCCTGCACCAGCCCGATGAAAAACTACTTCCATTGTACTTTCTCTCCCAAACCGCCAAAAGTCTTGGGGCCAAATGCACCTGCCTGGTGGCACCCTACCTGGCCTATATGCGGCAAGATAAGGTCTTCAAACCCGGTGAAGGCGTTACATCAGATTATTTTGGAAAGCTCATTTCCGGCTTTGCTGACAGCCTTATCACGGTTGATCCGCATCTGCACCGCAGGAGTTCTCTTAGTGAGGTGTACAAAATTCCAACAGAGGTAGTCCATGCAGCCAATGCCATTTCCAGATGGATTAAAGAAAATGTAGAAAATCCGGTATTGGTAGGCCCCGACAGTGAAAGCGAGCAATGGGTATCGGAAGTGGCTACAGCAGCGGGAGCACCGTTTATGGTACTGGAAAAAACCCGCCATGGCGACCGCGATGTGGAAGTTTCGGTGCCGCAGGTGGATGAATACAAAAACCACACGCCCGTGCTGGTAGATGATATAATCAGTACCGCCCGCACGATGATTGAAACGGTAGGCCACCTGAAAAAGGCCGGGATGAAAGCGCCCGTTTGCATTGGCGTACACGCGGTATTTGCAGGCAACGGCTACCAGGATTTGAAAAAAGCAGGTGCCAAAGTAGTTACCTGCAACACCATTCCTCACGAAAGCAATGGAATTGATTTGAGCAGCATATTGGCTGCAAGGGTATTAGCAAGCATGAACCATGTATAAAAATTTGATCGTCATATTGTCTCTTATTAGTTGTATGCCGGCTTATGGACAAGATATGCTCATTGAGCAAATAGCCGGTAAGGAAGTGGTACGAAAAACCTTCAATGACGATAAGGAACTCACTGCCAAACAAGTTTTTAAGGTAGGAGAACTGCAAACCACCGGAAACCAGCTAAGCGTACAACTGCAGGTAAGTCTTTTTGATGAAGATGGTGAACTCGAGGATAAATACCTGACCAAATTCACCTGCGAACCGGGAAAGTCAGACGTATTGCTCGCGGTGTTCCCATTTGCCCGGCAGGGCAATGCAGAGTATGTGATAGAGGCCTCCTCTCCGGGGTTTAAAAGGCTTTATGATTTTGATGCCGATGACAAAACATTACCCAACCTCAGCCTGGAAATGTCTATCGAATCCGGTGTGCTGAGTTTTTTCGGCTCTAAAAGCGTAGTGGCTATAAGTGATCGTAAAGTTTCAACAAGCAGTAGCGGCTTTACGCTTACTTCACGCTTAACCATTAAAGCTTATATGTGGGGGTTGAAGGTAAAAACCATTACCTACCAGGTAACAGAAAAGCTGGATAAAAACCAGAGATTGATCAGCCAGGTGTTTAGGGAGGAAGATGGCAGCTATTTTTTAATGAATTATTAAAACGAAAACAAAATGAAATGTACTATGAAAAAACCAATGTTACACATCAGTCTGACCCTGGGTTTACTCCTGTTGCTCAGCATTCCTGCTGCCCTGGCCCACGGTGATGACGATCACAATAAAAAAGACAGCACCGAACAATTGGGGCAGGTTCAGGACAATGACGATCATGGAGAAGCAGCACCTGGTATCAAAGCCAAGGGCAATCAACCGGTGAAAGCAGATTTTGACGAGTTTCCCAACCTGCATCCTCTTATCGTACACTTTCCGATCGTACTACTATTGTTGGCAGCACTTTTATCCATAGCCAACATTTTCTTTCTCAAAAGAGACCTGGATTGGATAATCACCATTTTTACCGGATTGGGTGCCCTGGGTGCTTATGCAGCAGGTAGGTGGTTTCATCCACATGCCCATGACCTTACTGAGCAAATGCAAGCTGTCCTTGACCAACATGACTTATATGCCGACTGGACTATTTGGTTGAGCATCACGGCTTTTGTCCTGCAACTAATCAGTCAGTTTGTCTTAAAGCAGAAACGTTGGGCGGTAATAGTGGTAAGCCTGGTGCTGGCCGGGGCCGCTTATTCTGTAAGTCAGGCCGGACACTACGGCTCTCAATTGGTACACATTGAAGGAGTGGGCCCAAAAGGAAAATACCTGGAAACAGAAGAATCGCACGAACATTAATGAACCTGAGAAAACCAATCAAATGCATAAATACAACATAATCAGAAAACAATTTTTACTTGCCACGGCCTTAGTTCTGGCCCTTGCCAATCCTGTGTCGGCGCAAACTGATACCACCGTGTATCACTTAACGATAGACCAGGAAACGGTGAATAAAGCCGGAAAGGATGTTACCGGAATGACCATTAATGGTAAAATCCCAGGCCCCACCCTCACCTTTACCGAAGGTGATTATGCCGTAATTTATGTGGAGAATAAAATGGACGTGGAAACTTCAGTACACTGGCACGGCTTATTATTGCCCAATTTTTACGATGGAGTGCCCTATTTAACCACCCCGCCAATCAGACCCGGTGAAACGCTGAAATATGAATATCCGTTGATCCAATCCGGTACCTACTGGTACCACTCGCACACCATGCTTCAGGAACAAAGCGGGGTGTACGGTTCCATCGTAATACATCCCAAAGAGCAAACATTGGACTACGACCACGAACAGGTATTGGTAATATCTGACTGGACCAACCAAAAACCCATGAATGTGCTCCGTAACCTGAAACGTGGAAATGAGTGGTATAACATGAAGAAAGGAACCTCCACACCACTGAACAGGGTCATTGCTCGGGGAGGCTTTGGGGCCCAGCTAAAATTCTGGCGGCAGCGGATGGAAAGTGCAGATATAGCCGATATCTACTATCCCGCTTTCCTGATGAATGGTGAAAAGCAGGTGGCCTACACGCAGTATAAACCGGGTGATAAAGTACGCCTGCGCATTATCAACGCCTCGGCTTCATCGCAATACTGGCTTACGTTCGGGGGCAAAGACCCCTTGTTGGTAGCCGCAGATGGCCTGCGAGTGGTTCCGGTAGTGTATAATAAAACTTTCATTGGAATTGCCGAGACCTATGACTTTATAGTGACCATACCGGACAATGGCCAAATGGAGGTGCGGGCCTCTGTGCAGGATGGCTCAGGACAGACTTCGGCTTACCTGGGCAGTGGCGATACCCTGGCTGCCCCTGATGTTCCCCGTCCTGATAAGATAGCCATGATGAAACAAATGGCAAAAATGGACATGCGCATGGGGGCTCCTGCTATGAAGTTTAATCCATCGAATGAAGAACCCTACAAGCTGAAAGAAAACTGGGGCATGCAGATGGAAGAAGATATGGATATGGAAGGTGAAATGGACCATTCCGGTATGAACGACCGTGATGAGAAGGTGAAACCAGATACCGCACATGCCCCCGGAAAAATGGACATGGACAATTCGGCCATGGAAGGTATGACCATGTTTTCAGAATACAATTACGATTACCTTGAGGCAGTGGAGAAAACCAGCTTTTCGGAAGACAGGCCGGTGAAAGAAGTATTGCTCAACCTTACCGGTAATATGTGGCGCTACATCTGGAGCATGAATGGAGTGCCCCTTTCTGAAGCTGATAAGATAAAAATCGAAAAAGGCCAAGTAGTACGCATTACATTAAACAACCTCACCATGATGCACCACCCGATGCACCTGCACGGCCACTTTTTCAGGGTAATCAATGAGCATGGTGAGAAGAGCCCGCTAAAGCACACTGTTAACGTACCGCCCATGCAGCAGGTTACTATAGAATTTGATTCTAATGAAACAGGTGATTGGTTCTTTCATTGCCATGTGCTTTATCACCTGGTTGGTGGGATGGCAAGGGTGTACAGCTACGGCACACCCCGCGACCCGCGTATGCAGCCCTATCCCGTAAAAAAATTGATACACGAAACAGATAAATATTATTCCTGGGGCCTGCTTGACGCGGCATCCCACATGAGCACCCTCAACCTCGTTACGTCCAACACCCGCAATCAATTTAATCTCATTGCAGAATACGGCTGGAATCAAATTGCCGAAGGCGAATTTACCTATGAAAGATACTTGTATGATTATTTCAGGGTATTTGCAGGAGTAAACGTAGAGAATGAGAAAAAGAACAGTTTTGACGAAGTAGTGACCACAGCCGTAGCGGGTTTCCGTTTTTTCACCCCCTATATGTTTGACCTGGATGTGCGCATCGACCATCTGCTGAGGCCTCAAATAGGGCTGGAAAGGGAAATCATGATCCTACCACGTACTGTTGCCTTTGGCGAGATTGAATACCAGGCCGATTTTGGGCTGGTCAATGATATTGGTGATGAGGACAACCTCATCGGAAACGATCTCTATAAGGAAGAACTGGTTTGGGCGGCCGGACTTGAATATTTTCTGTCAAGGAACTTTTCGCTAATGGCCAGCTATGACAACCGTTTTGGCTTTGGAGGAGGATTAACCGCGAGATTTTAAGGAATGGGAGATTACAAGAAAAACAGCCTGAGCTTAACCGATACGGTAGCCTTGGGGACTGGGGTAATGATAGGGGCCGGTATTTTTGCCCTGCTGGGTCAGGTTGCCGAACTTTCAGGTAAATGGTTCCCTGTGGCCTTCTTAGTAGGCGCCCTGATATCAGGTTTTAGCTCTTACTCATATATCAAGGTTTCCAATACGTATCCTTCAGCAGGCGGCATCGCCATGATTTTGCAAAAAGCCTATGGCAAAAGTACCATTACTGCTGCCGCTTCCCTTCTGATGGCCCTTTCGATGGTCATCAATGAGAGCCTGGTAGCGCGAACCTTTGGCACCTATACCCTACAGTTATTTGATGGTGGCGCAAATAGTTTATGGGTTCCGGTCTTAGGGGTCAGCCTACTGATTGTCGCCTTTCTGGTAAATATTTCTGGGAACAATTTTATCGGAAAATCTTCCCTTGCATTGGCCGTGATCAAAATCGGTGGCATTGCCATTTTTGCCATTGGCACCCTTTGGGTGGCTGGTTTTAGCGTCAATGATGCCTTCCCTACCGGTGAGCTTACAAAATACCCGGCAAGCAGTTATCTCGGAGCCCTGGCTCTGTCAATTTTGGCTTATAAAGGCTTTACTACCATAACCAATAGTGGGGATGAGGTGGTAAAACCACATAAAAATGTAGGGCGTGCCATAATCATTTCGCTACTTATATGTACGATAATATATCTGCTGGTGGCTGTAGCTGTTTCGGCCAATTTGAGCATACCGGAAATAATCCGTGCCAAAGACTATTCCCTGGCAGAAGCAGCTCGTCCGGCATTTGGCAAATACGGACTTTGGTTTACGGTGGGCATTGCCATTGTAGCCACCGTCTCGGGCGTAGTGGCCAGCACATTTGCCGTCTCCCGGATGACGGCCATGCTTACCGATATGAAACTGATCCCGCACAGCCACTTCGGAATGCCCGGAAGAATACAAAAGCACATGCTCGTGTATGCCGTGGTGATCGCCATCGTACTGACTGCTTTTTTCAACCTCAGCCGAATAGCCTCACTGGGTGCTATTTTTTACCTCGTCATGGATATAATAGTTCACTGGGGTCTGCTGCGCCATCTCCGAAAAGATGTAAATGCCACAGCTGCCATAGTAGTTACCGCCATAGTTTTAGACCTAATCGTTTTAGGAGCCTTCTTGTGGATAAAAGCCGCCAGTGACCCATTGGTGATTACTGTGGCCCTGGTACTAATGGTGTTTGTTTTTGCTGGGGAACGCTGGTTTTTAAGGAGTACAAACGAAGAAAACACATAATTCTAAAAACAAATTATTATGAAGTATTATCACACTACTACAATGCAAAACTCAAGTTTTGATGAAGTCATTGAAAAAGTTACCGAAGCGCTTAAGAAAGAAGGCTTTGGTGTGCTTACCGAAATTGACGTGCAATCCACACTAAAGGAAAAGCTGGATGAAGATTTCCGTCCCTACCGTATTCTTGGAGCTTGTAATCCACCTTTTGCACATAAAGCATTGCTGGCCGAAGATAAAATTGGTGCCATGCTGCCCTGCAATGTGATTGTACAGCAAATAGATAACGAAATTGAAGTGGCAGCAGTAGATCCGGTGGCCTCCATGCAAGCGGTAGAAAATGATAAATTGGAGGGCATTGCGAAAGAGATACAGCTACGGTTAAAAAGGGTAATTGATAATCTCTAATCAAAATAGTATGGATAAACCAAATTCAAAAAATGTATACGATACCCTGAGTCAGGCGATTTCCGGACTTCACCAAGAAGGTTATACCGAAGACCTCAACCTAAAGCCACATTGCCTGGAATGTACCACCTCGAAACTTGAACTGCACCCTGAGGATTTTCAGGTAGATGCTTTTTACCGTTTTGAGGGTATGAGCAATCCTGATGACAATAGTATAGTTTACGCTATTAGTGGAAAAGGGGGAATCAAGGGCGTGTTGGTGGATGCTTACGGGGCATACAGCGAAAGCCTCAGTGAGGCCATGATTCATAAACTAAAAATAAGTCACTGATGATTGACCTCAGTAAAATAGATACGTTTCCACCGGGGGATTCTCATATAGCTAAGACAAAGAAAAGTTTGAAAAAGCTGCGTAAAGAACTCTTTCAACTTCAGAATAAGTTTTATGCGGATGGGCGCTATAGCATCCTCATTATTTTGCAGGGAGTTGATGCCTCGGGAAAAGACGGAACTATTCGTCATGCCTTCAGCAGCATGAATCCGCAGGGCGTTCAGGTCAAATCATTTAAAAAACCCACTGAGGACGAGCGCCAACATGATTTCCTGTGGCGTATCTATCCGCATTTTCCCGAAAAAGGAATGATCAAGATATTTAACCGGTCCTACTACGAAGATATTTTGGTGCCTTCCGTAGAGAAAACCCTTTCTGAAGATGTATTGCAGCACCGCATCAACCTGATCAATGAACTGGAACATCATCTGGGGGCCAATAACACGGTGATTTTGAAATTTTACCTCCACCTATCAGAAGAAGAGCAGAAGAAGCGCATTGATGAACGCAAAACCAAACCCCACAAAAAATGGAAGTATGCTGTGGAGGACGAACTTATACCCGGTCAGTGGGAGGCGTACAGGACAGCTCATCATAGCATTATCAATAACTGCAACCAATTGCCCTGGCATATAGTACCAGCCGACAAACGCTGGTACCGAAACTGGTTTGTAGCCAATAAACTGCTTGTAACACTTGAACAATTAAATCTTACATATCAACACTCAAATTAATTAATATGGAAAATCACGAGCATCACTCACATCATCAGCAAAATTCGGATAAAATCAAATCTCATAAAGGGCTGAAAGATCCAGAAGGGCACTTGTCCGAAAAAACCAAACTTGGCCACGAGGGAGACATGGACCATTCGAAAATGGATCATTCCAAAATGGACCATGACCACGGCAGCGTCCCTATGGGAATGCCTGGACACGACCATCATAGGATGATGATCAAAGACTTCAGGAAACGGTTTTGGTTATCCACTTTGCTAACCATTCCCATCCTGTTTTTTTCACCGATGATTCAGGATTTCTTCGGTTATGAATGGCTCTTGCCGGGCAACGCCTGGTGGCTCTTTGGCCTTTCCTCCATAGTTTATTTCTGGGGAGGTTGGCCGTTTTTAAAAGGCTTCTATAGTGAAATGAAAGCCAAAGGGCCGGCCATGATGACCTTAATATCATTGGCCATTAGTGTAGCCTATTTTTATAGCACTGCTACAGTATTTGGCTTGGATGGCGAGGACTTTTTCTGGGAATTAAGCACCCTGATAGACATTATGCTGCTCGGCCATTGGCTGGAAATGAAATCGGTGTTGGGAGCCTCCAAAGCCCTGCAATTGCTGGTAAGTATGATGCCCTCAGAAGCGCACCTTGTAAAGGGTGACTTTGTGGAAGATGTAAAATTGGAAGAACTGGGAAAGAACGACATTATCCTTATTAAACCCGGAGAAAAAGTACCTGCTGATTCGGTGATCGTTGAGGGGGAAAGCTATCTCAACGAATCTATGCTTACCGGGGAGTCAAAACCCGTGAAAAAGGGAAAAGATCAAAAGATTATTGGTGGGTCGATTAATGGAAATGGATCGCTTAAGGCCAGGGTAGAGCACACGGGCAAGGACAGTTACCTGAACAAGGTGATTACGATGGTAGAAGAAGCACAAAAGTCCAAATCCAAAATGCAAAACCTTTCAGATCGTGCGGCTAAATGGCTCACCTATATTGCGCTGGCAGTTGGCTTTGGAACTTTGGCCACATGGATAGTACTCGGTTTCCCCTTTGTATATGCCCTGGAAAGAATGGTAACGGTGATGGTTATAGCCTGTCCACATGCTTTGGGTCTGGCAATCCCGCTGGTGGTGGCTATCTCTACGGCCATCTCCGCACAAAATGGCCTGCTTATTCGAAACCGAACCGCTTTTGAGGAATCACGAAAAATATCAGCCCTGGTATTTGATAAAACCGGCACATTGACAAAGGGTGATTTTGGTGTAACCAGGATAGAAACAGTAGATCAAGGGTTTGATGCAGACGAGTTATTGAGACTGGCAAGTGGCCTGGAGCAAAGCTCTGAACACCCCATTGCGGTGGGTATCATAAAAAAAGTAAAAGAGCAAAAGATTAATATTCCTAAACTAGAAAACTTCAATGCCATCACCGGCAAAGGTGTAGAAGCCAAAGTAGAGGGTAAAGATGTGAAAGTGGTGAGCCCGGGATATTTGAAAGACGAAAATATCTCCATTCCTGAAAATGCTTATAGCAGTGCTGCTGAGACCGTAGTTTTTATTCTCGTTGACAATAAACTGGCCGGTTACATCGCGTTGGCCGATGAGATAAGACCTGAAAGTGCAGAAGCAATTAAGGTATTTAAAAACAACAATATAAAAGTGATGATGGCCACTGGCGATAATGAAACAGTCGCTAAGGCAGTGAGTGAAGAATTAGGACTGGACGGTTATTACTCAGAAGTACTGCCACACCAAAAGGTAGAAATCGTAAAAGAACTGCAATCAAAAGGTGAATTTGTAGCCATGACAGGTGATGGTGTAAATGATGCCCCCGCCCTGGCACAGGCAGATGTGGGAATTGCCGTGGGCTCAGGTACTGATGTAGCAGCAGAAACGGCAGATATTATCTTGGTGAACAGCAATCCGCAAGACATTGCGAACCTAATTTTATTCGGTAAGGCCACTTACAACAAGATGATCCAAAATCTGGTTTGGGCTACCGGCTACAATGCTTTTGCTATCCCATTGGCAGCAGGAATTCTGTATTCAACAGGATTTGTATTGGGGCCTGCTGTAGGGGCTGTTTTCATGAGCTTAAGTACCATTATCGTAGCAATCAACGCACAGTTGCTGAAAGGGAAGATGCGAAAATCAAAAGAAGTATGAATTTTAATCTGGATTTGTTTGTAACTCCTGTCATTGCTCTTTCCCTTGTGCTGTGGGGGTATATCTATTTCAGTAAGCTGGTAAAGAACCGAAACCGGTTTCACAAAACACTCTGGGCAATAGCCCTGCTGGCGTTCGGGCTAAACTGGATATGGGAAGTGGCACAGGGGCCACTCTACGAAGGTTTTGTATTTGACCTTGAACACATTAGTTTTTGTGGCCTTGCCTCTATTGCAGATATGTTTATGGTGATTCTACTGTGGTTTGGATTCGCCCTTATTTACAAGGATATTTATTGGATAGGGCAAATGAAAGGGAGACGCGTTTTCTGGCTCATCCTGGCAGGAGGTATCGGAGCCATACTGGCCGAAATGCGCCATACCGCTGCCGGAAACTGGAGCTACGCCCAGGATATGCCATTAATCCCCTGGGTTGAGGTCGGCTTGTCGCCAGTGCTCCAATTCAGTTTCTTACCACTTATTATTTTCTTTTTTACTAAGAGGATTGTAAATAGGTGAATGAGGCTAAAGACATTTCTCTTTAGCTAAAAGAAAGGCACCTTTGATTAAGTAGATCATCATTTCAAAAGCGATAAGGTGCCAGAGTTTGGGGAGAATAATTTGTGGTTTTAGTAAACAAATAATGATATGAAGCGTCACTTTGCAATATTTAATTCAGACCAAGTTTCTAAAGATGGAACTCAATTCTCAATTGCTGCTCTTGAAGACGGAGTTTGGCAGTCTTCCATTTATGGTATTCCATCCAACATGTCACATGATTTGCACAAACCTATTGGCTGGGCTTACGCAAAGGGGCTTTACTTTGATTTTCAGAAAACCCTGACCGTTGGGTATTTCTTAATCGGTGAAAGTGACGCTGATTTCGAAAATATCAATAATGCCAGAAGGTCGTTTTTCTTAAACATGCTGACAAAATCGATAGAACCACACCAAAAAGATTTTATCGAAGAGCTGGATGAAACGTTTGATGAGTCAAACGGAAAGTTTTTCTACAACAACTTAGTTCTTTACAATCAGAGTGATGTACTTTTTAAATTTTATCCGAAATTGGCTCAACAAGTAGAGAATGACAAGGACAACCTAATAGATATTGAAGTTCTGTTAGCTGATTTTGAATACCTGGGATATGGTATTTTCAAAGATAGATCTTCAAATAAAACAGTTTTAGCTCATCCATATTTTCGGAAGTCCTTATCTCACTACAACAATTTTCATTCAATGTTTCTGGATGAATTGGTGAGATTAAGTGAAGAAGAAGGCTTAAAAGCCAAGATCAAGCTTGATCCCGATTTTATTGGGTTTAGTCCGTCTTTTCTCCAATCGTTTGAATTTGAATATTGGTGGGGACCGAAGTATGACGATAATATTTCATCCATTCAGCCGGGGTTAACAGTTCATAAGAGTGATGAATTTGAAAGACTTTACTACAATATTGACCGAACAGAGTTCTTTTGGAAGGCAAATAACGAATTGCACGAGTTTGAATTAGAAGAAGTTAAAGATGAACCCGCACCTACACTAAACGACACTTATGCTTGTAGATACATTCACTCCATTTATAATAAGGATAAAAAGGAGTTCCAACATTTTGACGGAGCAATTAGAGCCTACTCAACCGACCTTATGATTGAGCGGTTAGATTCCAAAATGACCGAATTTGGTCGAAGAAGTAATTATACAAAGTTATTCAGGGTAGACCGTAAACTTTCTTTAGATCGATGGAAGTCCCTTGTTACCAATTATCTGCAAGGAAACCCACAAATTTACGAGTACTTTAACCTTCCAAAGCCTGCAGTTAAACAAATTCCGAATCATGAGGAAGAAAAAAACCCGTTAGAGAAATACATTCCTTACTCCATAAGTAAAGATGATGGGATACGAATGCTCGTGAGCTATCATGCCCAAAAAGATCATGGTGACAGAACCCGATATGTGTCAATACCAGATGTAATCCATTTAGAGGATGGTCAGCACGATGCGATCGAGTATTTCACCATTGAAGTAAAAAAAGCGCTCAACCGTATTGGAGAAGACCTTGAGATGCCGAATCGTTGTAAATATATGTGCCCTGAGGACTACTATATTAACATTCCATGTATCTACCACTCATCAAGTAATACACAACAACTGGTAAATAAAACGGCTGAGGCTCTTAAAATGGTAGTTGAGTCCTTGTTCAAAAAGAATAATGAGGAGGTACTATCATTCACTTTTGCCTGGAACGTTGAAGACAAGGAGTTAAGAATAAGCATAGTCGGTCATGTATCAGATTTAAATAACTGGTTTAGCCACTGCGGAATTATTCCGACCGAAAGAGAAGCCTTTAAAACGTGGCTAAAACAACAGCAAGAATTTTGCTCGAAGAATGGCATGGCAACTTCCACTCCGGTCCTGTCCGAAGTAATCCAGAGTGATGGGGTCTTGTATTTTAAGAGAAGAGTAACTCAACTCGATGTTGGCATGGAGATCATTAAAGGGAAAAAATTGAAATTTGAAGTACAGGCGGACGAATCTAAAAATGACCTTATTGAAAGCCTTTCTAACAAACAAATCTTCATTGCACCCTCTATGATTATCGAAGAAATGATCTGCTCGAAATCAGGCCGGAACTATTTTGAGAGCCCTTATTCGATTGTCTTAGATGACGGAGTTGGTCAGTACATGAAAAAGTTCAAACCTGCTACTTTTCACTGGACAGATAAGCCACGGCCAATTAACTTTCAGTAGATCACAAGAACTTATAATGCCAAAAAAGAAACGACATCATTACATCCCAAAATTCTACCTAAAAAGGTTTTCTACCAACAATGAAGGCAAGCACATAGGGTTATACAATCATGCCAATGGAATATTCGTACAGAAAGCCCCTTTGAAACAACAAGCATATGAGAATTTCCTGTATGGAGAAGATCCTGAAATAGAGGATGCACTGGCTGTAATGGAAGATACGGTGGCCAAACTTTTCTACTACTGGACGGAAGATAAATTACTCATTCCACCACCTCCTGAAACTAACGGTTTTAAGCTGTTAAAGCAGTTTATTCTGTTCCAGTCTTTCAGGACTCCAAAGTCTGGAGATAACATAATGGAATCGCTCAATCACAATCTAAAAGCTGTTGCAAAGGAGATTGAACCTGAACTATGGAAACATTTAGAAAAAGGTGGGAGGTTAGTTCATGAAAACCCCGTTTTACTCATGCTCCTTAACTCCATTAAGCATCAAAAGCTTTTGGATTTTCTGGACTGTCGTTTTTTGGTTAACCTATCCTCCTTACCCTTCATCTCTTCAGATGCACCCGTAGTTTATTACAATCAACTGATGGAGCAAACAGGGAATTATATAGGTGCTACCGGACTTGTAGCAAAGGGCCTTCAAATCTTTTATCCCATTCATCCCAGGTTAATGATATGCCTATATGATTCAAAAGTTTATGATTTTGGTGATGGTTGTGAGAACTGCTGTTCAACAGAATCAATTGAAGAAGTACACCAATTGAATGGTCTTCAACTAATCAATAGTAAATCGCAAGTCTTTTTTGACGAATCAATATCGAAAGAATATGTTACAGAACTTAGTAATCACTTTCTTGAATACAGAAAGACTGCAAAAAACATCAATAAGGTTATCAGACAGGAGGCTCGAAAGTTCCTGTTCATGAGTTCAGAAGATCCTAATATTAACCTGCAATTAGACTTTTTTACTCTGAAAGTGAACCCCAAAAGTTTTGAAGGAGAATTTGCTCCAGCAAGGCATTCTTCTCTAAAGCATACCAAAGATTAGGGAGGTTCTCAAAATTGGATCGATCTCAAGATTTCCAATAAATGCAAACTTATAAACACGTCATATAATCTTATCTTCCTATTTGGAATACACCCCTGTGCCTCCAGCAGGTTTCTTCCAGTCGGTCGTTCCTCCTTTCTTGCAGTCACCAGCTTCCGTTACTATTTGTTAAAAGTAAAGAGGTTGACAACACAAAAACCTCGAAAATCAAAAAGTGGAGCAATTAAAAACCCGGCACGCGACCGGGTTTTTTTGATTTATTTTAGCACAAACCAACCATTCAATTAAGCGTGGAGCTAGAAAGATTATATTACCCCAAACTTTAGACACGGATTTGTTCTATTTTCACATTTCTGCATTCTTATTCCCCAACCGGAAAAAATATCACTAGGAAATATAAAATACTAACGACATATGGAAAGATAAACCCTGTTACAATCCAAAAAATTGAATTCATATTGAAGTTAGCTTTTTTTCTAAAATACTCAGTCAGAAACAAGGCAATTGCCAGTATAAAATGACCAGATATAAACCACATTAAGGTTTCTTCGGAAATATCAAACATCATATCTTAACTAATTTAGACGGGTTCGTTCAAAGGAGCAACTAACATGATGCTTCCCAAGTAGTAACGCAACAAACTTAGAGAAATTCAAATACACTGCATCCCGTCCAAAATATTTCCACAGATCTCCGCCTAAAATCTCACCTCCATTTTCGCCTGTCCAAACCGGCCTTACCCTCTGGCCATGTCGTTCTCAACCTCAATAATCACATCCACTTCTCAGACAGGCTCATTACCTTCCTTTAACTTACCGTCCTTAATCGCATGGAAAATGAAGATGAAACAGGCACTGTTATTGGTGAACATCTACTAGCTATTTCTCCAGTTATCAGCTTTAGGCCTTTGGCACAAACCGTATTCAGGTTGAGTTATCGCTTCCAGTGGTAAACAGACATCCTGAACAACCAGCCTGGCAGCACCGCAACATGGCTCTTTGGGTATAGTACTTACTTTTCAAAATGGCTTTTCTCTGTTGTTTGTGTAATGTGCAATTCATTGGATCGTTCCTCCCTTCTTGGGGTCACCAGCTTCCGTCACCGCGCAGCAAGAGTAGCGCCTTCTCTTCATTCCGCTAAAGCTTCATGGAGGTCTGTCCCGATCGCTTTCGGGATCAGTTGCCAAACTTGCTTAACCAGCCGCACAAAACGCAGGAAGAAATGAAATCGGCAATGGAGAATTTGGCGCCATCTTAAACATCTCCATCATTTTTGCCAAAGGCTCGGAGTTCAAGTCGATTCTGTAACATTTTGCTTGTTTCGGAGTTCCGTTCGCTTCAAATGATATTGCTGGTGTGAAATTTCACAACTGCTGCCTTTGGCAAAAACTTCTTGAAAGCTCTTGTACTCGGCTGCATCTATATCGTACTTTTCTTCTCCATGGGCGGTGGTGAACAGCAAGCCGGCAACAGTACCGGATGTTCTGCCATTGTGCTCCAGTTTGTAAACAGCATCTCCGTGGCGGTTTTCGGCATACAAAGTTTTGTACTTCATGGTATTTGGTTAAACTCTTTTGTCGTTGCTATCGAGGGTGAGCAAGTTGAATGATTCTCTAAGACGGGACCTCAAGCGATTGCCATAAGCAGCCTCCAGTTCCGAAGCGTTGAGATTGGTGGTACAATGGGTTTTGATACGGTGATCGGCAAACTTTTCGTAGCGGGAAAGAAGGATTTCGCCCATTACGTTCGTGTCGTTTCCATAGTATTTCAGGGATTGCTCGGTACCCAGATCATCAAAGCAGATGGCCGAATTGCTGTTGCTGTAGGTTTCGATCAACTCGAAACCCAGCTTCATAAATGCGGTGGCCAGCTGTCGGCAAGACCGAAACTGATACCCCGGTGTTCCTGGGAAATTGCTGAAGAGCTTCATCAGGGAGGTCTTGCCAGATCCTATCGGGCCGGTAAGCAGGATACCTTTTTTCAGGTCCAGGTTCAGGCGTTGCGCCTCCTGCTTGTCCTGGATAAAATAGATGGTAAGCTTGTAAATTATCGAATGGTCAGAATTGTAAAGACGGAAATGTTTGCCAAACCTGGTCTTTCCTTCAAACTCGAGCCACTTTAGGCACAATGGCCAGGAGTAGTTTCTCAAATGGCCCTGAATCCTGAAGGGTTTCTCAGGCCCTCCAGGGAACAGCTCACCCTGCTGCAATATATCCTCAGAGTGGCTCATGGTAATTCTTGTTTTCAGAGGTTTGCAGTTGTTTGGGCTGGAGGCTTTTTCCGGAGTTTGAAAAGTTGCTGGCGTTTAATATCCAGTTCCTGGCTGCGGCATGCCAGTCCTTCATCGGGGATTTTCCACCTACCTTCCACCCATTCGAGGTGAAATGGTTAAAGAACTTCTGGGCCTCACGGTTACAGTCAATTCCTGCCGATGCCTTGAAACTGAGATTTTCATTAAAATACTTTTCCACTTCCGAAAACCCGGGCGGGATCTGTTTAGAAGGTTTTTTGGTTTTACCGGTTTCTTTAGGTTTATAAGAAGCGCCCTTCTTAGGTATTTTCACTTGTTCATCAGGCGTATCATTAGCGGTACTTGCAGCAGTATCAAATCTGATACAGCTCACAGTACTGCCGATCATGGGGTTGGTGGAAGGGCTGTAGCGGATATACCCAAACTCATCAAGGTTGCGGAGGCACTTAGAGTAAGTGTTATTGGATCCAATTTTGGAAAGTAGCTTCAGTTCAGAGCGCGATACCGATACCGGTGACCTAAAGTGGTTGAGGTTCCACATCTGGAACAAAGCCAGGTAAAGGCTGATGTGATGAGGTGAAAGACGCTGGTCTTCTGCCATCCTGGTGTAAACGGCATTCAGATGCTTGATGTAGTTTACTTCAGCAGCCATGGATTATTGATTCCCTGAACGGTTTGCCATTAGCATTTTCTGGATATCTTCATTGTCATAGAAGATCAGGCCACCAACTTTGGTGTAGGGCAAGGTGCCGTTGATGCGCATGTTTTGAAGCGTACCCGGTGAAATGCCCAACATTTCCCGTACCTCATAGGATTTCAGCCATTTTTTAGGGGCGGGATTGGAGTTTACAGAAAGAATCTCTTTGAACTCACTTATAAGTTCCAGTTTGAACTGATCCAGGTCTTCTTTAGTGATAATCTGTGCTGCCATGTTATTTTAAATTATATGGCAACAAATGGACGCATATAGACAAAACGAAAACAGTGGCACCGGGGTTGCAGTACCTATGAACTCCCCATAAACAAAGAGGGTGCGGCACTTATAGAAAGTGGAAAAAATTGTGGGTGCAACCTATTGTCGTAAAAAAGTAGACATAAAGTGTCATAAAAAGCGGCATATAGGACGTATTATGTCGTACTTTCATGCGGGTTTAACAAATAAGTTACCTGAGAATTAGAGAATTAGAAAATTACACACACAAAAAAAGATGCATAGAGGTATGGGCCACAATACTTCTACAGATCCAAAAAACACGCGATTAAGGGAACTCAGCGAAAATCAGGATTTCGTGTACTGGAGCGAAGAAAACGGCTTTGACACCCTTGGGGATTATTTCGGAAACAGTCTGGCCTCCCTACAAGAACGGGAGGGCTTCAATCCGAGGTTTTATAAAGAACTGCTTGGACTCATTTCGAAGTATAATTACGGAAGCTATTTTGAAGACTACAATTAGTCCAGTTGTTTCAGGATAGTCTTCATCACTTGGAGATATTTATCTACCCGGACCAAGCTTGTGGTGGTAGGTTCATAATACTTTGATCTCAGGCTTTCATGTGAAATTTCAGTGGCCTTTTTTGACTGTAGAGTTGAGGCGGCCCATTTCAAGGTACCGGCAATGTTATCCGAAGGGATCATGCCAGCCTCTATAGACAGCCGCATCCACAGGGCCATTTCATTTACGGACAAATTTGTGCGCAGTTTGATGAGGTTTTCCTGCCCGGTAGTATTCTCCAGAGTGGTGCCAATGGCTTGTTGGATTTCAGCTTCCTGCCTGAGGTACTCCATTTCAGCCAAAATCCAGTCCTTGAGCTGATCTTTTAGCCCGCACATATTATCCCGGTAACAGAGATCAGGCTTCGAGTAATACTGGCTGATCTTTTTTGCTTCAGCATGTAGCAACTGGATCTTTGTAGCATGCGTGGCCAGGGAGTCAAGATCCCGCTGAATTTCCGCGGTGAGGAATTCAAAGATCCTGGGAGAGTTCAGGTTGTAGCGGAACATGCTACGCACACAGCACAAGTACACCTCAGAGCGGTTGACCCCAACTTCAATGGTGTTGATGTGAGTTGAATATCTGCGTAAGAAATTAGCCTGAGTAATGCTTATCCTCTGGGAGCACTTTATCAGAAAGCCTTGAAGCGGTGAAGTCAATGCTTCAAAAAAGAGCTCATGTTGATAGGGTAAAAATCTCCTCTGGATTTCCTCTAAAGCTGATTCAATTTCATTGGACAATAGGGCCATCTCAATGGAGGATATTTTTTCGCAAAAATCATAGTGCGACTGAAAGTATTCTTCGAGAAAGGCGCGGAGACCTTCCAAAGCTTGAAACGTGAGATAGAAAACGTGTTGTGTTTTAGCCTCTTCAAACTCCTTCCAGAATTCAGGAGCTAGGTCGTAAACCATATCCATGAGGCGAAGGATCACCTTCTGGCAGCTCAGAACATTGTTCTGGATGTCTGATTTAACCGTTCCACTTGCTGTAGCAACATGAAAAATCTCCTTTTTGCACAATTCAAGCTCATCGAGTATCCTGTTTCGATGGTAGGTAAGCAACTCCGGGGAACATTTTTTCCCGGAAATAACCCTAAGTTCGTGAGCAATAAACCGCTCAAACCATATCAGCTTAGTAGTCACCCTTGCTGGTTTAGTTAGTAATTTTAGTTGATCCAAGAATACTATGCTTGCATAAATTTATATAAATAAAATGAGATTTTTCCGAAGCAGCTAAGCCAAGCAACATTTCGTGGAATTGTACAAGTTAATTCGTAAAATGTGGAATATTCTGCTCATTAATGTGCAGGATCCTACACATTTATACGTACGATTAAGAAAAACCTGCTTGCTGTGTAGAAAATGTTATAATCAGCTTAAAGTCCATTCTGACAGATTTACCTTGCGCAAAATAGACATGCGTGCCATTTTTTTTCCTGAAAAGGCTTTTAAGCCCGGTCAATTTGATCAAAATCCAGGTCAGATGCTCTTCTTAGATTCTTCTGCGGAGGCGGATAGTTTGTTCTTCAAAACCATCATATCAGAACTCAGCTTGGCATCCACAACCTTGGCATAGATCTGAGTGGTGGTGAGCTTGCTGTGACCAAGCATCTTGGAAACCGACTCTATAGGGACTCCATTGGAAAGCGTGACAGTAGTGGCAAAGGTGTGCCGGGCAGCATAGTAGGTCAGGTTCTTCCGGATTTCGGCTTCGGTGGCAATGTCCTTTAAATAGGAATTGATCTTCTGTGCCGAGAATTTGGGAAAGCAAGCCTCGCGTTCAAGGCTTCTTGGGTCCTTCTGATACTTCAGAAATATTTCACGTGCCAGCGGCAGCAATGGTACCTTAAACGGTTGGCCCGATTTCCTCCGAACATTGCTGATCCATAACATCCGGTCAAGTCCGATAACAATATCTTCCGGTTGCAATGCCTGTAGATCTACGTAAGCCAGACCAGAATAACAACCGAACACGAAAAGATCGCGCACCAACTGGTGACCTTCATTCTCCGGTTCTACCGCAGCGATGACCTTCAACTCCTCAGCAGTTAAGTACACTTGCTTTGGTTTGTCCATGTGCCGTTGGTACATCTTGAAAGGGTTTTTTGAGATATGGTCCAATTTTACAGCCAGGTTCACCACCTTTTGCAAGCGCTCGATGTGTTTCATAATTCCATTATTGCGCAAAGGTCGCTGGCCTTCTGGCGTAGGGAACCTGCGAAGGAAAACCTCGAAACCATCTATAAAGGCAAAGTTGAGCCGGTCCAGCGGAAGCTCATTGACCCGGAAGGAGGACTTAAGGTATTTCTTGACGTACTCCCTTGTGGTCTTATAGTTCTTCAGGGTACTGTCTGCCAGCCGGCCGCTTTCCCTGGTAAAGTGATAGTCGAACATGGCCAGCAGGCCCATGACCTCATCCAGATCAAGCGCCAGGTAGCCGTTCTTGACCGCGGCAGCAGTTAGATCTTTGCCCTCGCGGTACAATTCTCGGTAGGCCTGACCCAGGTCATAGCGAACGGCCTCGATAAATTCGTTGAGATCATCAACCTCAATACCGCGACCGGCAACCCGGCCATTCCGGGAATCCCAAAGTGCTGGCCGGACGTATTTCTTTAGGGAGATTTCTGTGGGCTTGCCCAGTCCCTTGATCCGGGCGTAAAGTGGAACCCTTCCGTTGACCCGCTTATTGTGCCGAGCCACGAACGAAATTTTCATGGATGATATGCCTCTGCGCATGATTGATCCGTTTGAGGCAGCAGCGGTTCATCTAAAATATGGACCTGGATCAACACCGTGCAGAAATAGCTGTCAGGTTATGAAGCTATTAGCACGAAAGTAGGGCAAAACTCAGTTCACCCAATAGTTCACAGATAACTTGATTTGGAATGATTTACCTTAATATGGCAAAAATCAAAAAAGCCTGAAAATCATACGATTGACAGGCTTTTGACTTCGTTTGGAAGTGAAAAAGTCGGGATGACAAGACTTGAACTTGCGGCCTCGCGCCCCCCAGGCATGCAGTTAAACTAAAGTAAAGTATTTATTATCAATGGTTTGCAGTAGTTTTAAAAAGTGTAGCTAAACAATAACTAAACACTTTACCACCTTAATAGTGAATAATGCACCCCCACTACCCAGGCCGGGTTATTATCCTGCTGGATAAAATTATAGCCTATTTGCAAATGTAATTTTTTATACTGATAACCTAGAGTAGGAGCCATTAGGTTTACACCCATCAGCATACCCGCTGCCAGATCATGCCTTTTTAAATTTGCCGGGTAATGGTTAAAAGTAGTGGGCCGTAAATTAACCACCTGCCAGCGGGTATCCCCCATAGCATTACCCAGTAAGCTATAATCTACCTTTATTCTTACATCAGAAATTTCTAAGCTATCCTGGTAAGTTTTGCGGGTAAAAAAAGCCTGGATAATAGCAGCGGTATCTATTGCCTCTGGTATAGGTAAAGGATCTACTGCAGTTAATTCTGGCTTAGTAGTATCTAAGTAGGTTACAGTATCATAAACTACTACTACACTATCCCTATAATTAATACCAGATACACCAGGTACCTCAGTATTTTTACTACAGTACCAGGTAAGCAGTATTAAAACCAAAGCTGCCAGAATTAACTGCACTGCACTTTTCATTTCTCAGAATCTTTTAATAAATGCTCTACCTTTTCCCGCTTTAACTGGGCTCTAATAAAATCCCACAGCTTTATTTTAAAAATTATCTCAAAATTGCGGGCTATACTCCTAAGCTCTACCAGTGCTAAATATCCAGCTACTAAGCTCAATAAAGGCACCAGAGTAATTAGCTTAATCTCTATTAAACCCACTGTAAAAAGAAGCAAAGCATAAAACAGAAATTTATTTAAGGTATTAACCACCTTAGATAATTGAAAGCCTACCTTTTCTTTATAAGCAGCAGCCCAACCGAAAATAAAATCTACTATTATCAGTAAGAAAATAGAGCCCACCAAATCAAAGAGAGGGCCTATTATAGCTAAAAACCAGATCAAAGATTTTGCGCAAAACTCTAACCATGTACTAGCTCCCAGGGTATTTAAGAAAGCTCTATACATATCTAAATTTTTTAAAGTTCTTTTATAAATTTCCACTCAGCTGCTGGGCTGGCTGCATGAAATAAGCGCCTGCCGCGCTCTGGGTAGGCATAATCTGCATGGATAAATTTATTATTAGGATAATAGCAGATCCGGTTAAAACCAGTTTTATCTATCATTAGCTGTAGCAGCCTTTCTATATCATCTGCAGTATAATCTGCAGCGCCCTTACCCTCTGGATCTTTAGCCTGTATTTTAAAAGTATGGGTAGAGTTACCACTACGCTTTTTGCGCTTTTCGTATTCCTCTGGCCTCCATCCACTTTTTTTACTGACAGTAATAACAGCCCCTAACTCATCCCTTACAGGGTTCATTACAGCTATGTGGTTTTTTTGTATAGACTGCTGCACCCGCTTAGGGATAACAGCACCAGTTAAATTAAATTCATCTAATACAAAGTGCGATTTTCTAGGCATAGGTTTTAAGTTTATAAAATGTAGATTAAGATTAGAAGCAGCACCAGGGGCAGTAACTTAAGCACCACCCTAGCAGGTATGGATAAGGGGTATAAAAGTTTATCTGTAAAAGATCTACCGCTATTACCAGCATACCAAAAGCCTAAACCCCTCTTTAAGTTTAACACTCCATCTAAAGCTACCCAGCGCCAAAAGGCAGCAGCGGTAAAAAGTAGAGCCACTTTTAGCCAGGTATCATTAACTAAGATCAAAGTAAAAGGTACAGTAACTAAAACCCACAGAAATACATTTACAGTCTTTCTATCACTATCTACCGCCCTTAAACTAAATTTTGCCGCCTGGTTTATCTGGTAAAAATAATACTCTCTTAAACCCTCTAGCAGCGGGTAGGACACCATTAACAGCAGCACAGATAGCTCTAAATAAAACTCTAGGCTAATCATTTACAGCAGTTTTTAAGTGGCTTATATCGTAACCAGCAGGCAGTACCAGGTAACTTATATACTCACCCATTACAGGCGGGGTTAGCTCTTCACCTTCCTCATTAAACTCGCCCGCTGTTAAAACCTCCTGCTTAGGCGGGGTTACTATAAAGCGATCATGCACAGTATCACCAGTTACCTCATAATTATCAGGGTACTCAGGGTAAACCTTTTCTCCTTGGTACTCAATATCCTTAATATCATTTAAGACAGCTTCTAAAGTGCCTTTTAATGTTGCTTTTGTGTAGTTCATTATAATTCGTTTAAGGCCGCAATTGCTTGCGCTTCGGTTAATGCTATTGGTGCAAAGGCTATCCCATTGATATCTACAGGCCGAGAGGCTCCAAAGCAATTTAAATCGCTGGACGCTGATAAGTCAAGTGATAGAGCATTGTTTTTAACTGCCACTCCATTTACAACCATAATTAATTGCCCTTCTTTGTAGCTTATTATTGATTTGCTACTATCCGCTGTTAGTTGAAATACTGAGTTTCCTTGTGGGGTTTCAACAATGAGGTAGGGCCTTGTGACGTCTGGCCCAGCATTGCTTATTATTACTCGGCTTCCAACAGTGTTCCCTATAGTTAGGATTGATGCTATTGCTCCTCTTGCTAGTGACTCCGCGACTGTGTTTATATAAATAGTTCCTTGTGTTGCGCCTAAAAGCCCCCTGCTAACTAAATTGGTAAGTTGAAATGAGTTTGAGGAACGGGTTAATAAATTTAATGTGTCGTTTGGGATTATCCCCTCAATAGTATTAGACTTAGTTACCGTAAATCCTATAACTTCAAAACCTTTTGCAGTATCTCCTATAAAAGTTGATGTTGCGCCATCATCGTCAATAGATGCCATTTGAACATTAAAATTACCACTAGCGTTAGGCGTGAAATTAATTGCCGCATAAAAAGAACCGCCATTTAATGCTATAAGCTTAGTATCGTTTGTTAGTGTATTGCTTGTTATCGTTTCTGTTAATGTGTCCACAACAATAGCCCCACCACCGCCACCGTTATTAAATATTCTAAAATATCTTCTACCTCCAACGGGTTTAAATATTAATTCACAATTTGTTTTAACACCAATAACTTGCCCAGGTGTAATAAAAGCAAGTGCGTGATTTCTATTTTCTATTGTTTCTCTAAACTCTCTATAATTTACCCCGTTTAAAGGTGATGCACCCCCTACTCCGTTATTAGTTATACCTAATAGGGTGTATCCACTTGAAAAATCAAGGTTTTTAAATGCTATATTTTCCGCTTGCGGCCTCATTTTCAAAACAGGGCATCCGCTTTCATCGCTAAAATCTGGCTCATTTTCTGCCAGCTCCACTAATACACCATCCCTAAAAACAGTGGCCCCACTGGTAGCGCCTATATTAGGCCTACTAAAATCAGCTTCTAATAGAGTAGGCGGTAAAACTAATTTACCACCACTCTCAATAGCCTGGTAAAAGGATAACTTAGTAGCTTTCTGCTCACCCGCAAAAAGGGCAGTATTGAAACCTAAAGCTATTAAACTCTCTACTGTAGTACCAGCAGCCATTAAGCAGCTTACACCATTTACAGTATAACCATTAAGCAAAAGGTTTACATATACCGCTAAACCTAATTTAGAGCGCCCCACTAATAAAGGGTTAGTACTTAACTCTATTGCTTTAGCATCATCTACAACAGCCTTAATAATTACTATATCCTGCAGAGCGCTGTAATCTCCTATAGGAAAGCTAAGAGCATCTGGCTTAGTATCTGTACCAGTACTAAAAGCCTCACCATCTATAAAGGTTTTACTGGTGCCATCTTCTTTATACACCTTTACCACCTTCTGCAGGTTTACAGTATAGCATACTGTACAATTATCGAAAGTAAAGCCCCCTGCTATTAGATCACTTAAACTAAGCACCTCAGATTTACCCGCCTCTACTAAAGATACCGGGCAGGTATTGGCACCATCTAAATTAAAGCGATAATCTACCCTTAACACATTAGCAGGCATAGTTTCCTCTGCACCATTAGCATCAATCCTTACCGCTGTGCCTGCTCTACTAAAGCTTAAATCACCTGTACCGGTAGGCGGCTTAGTAGCTAAGGCCTTACCTGGCATTACTACGCCTGTATTATAAACCAGGGTAGCTAAGTCTAATGCATTTTTATTTGCCATATTCTAGGTATTTTCTAAGGCATAAAGCCTGCTAATAATTGTTTTAATGTTTACACTAATTATACTGCCTACCGGGTAGGTATTAACCAGGGCCTTACTACTTACCTCTATAAGCTCTTCTGTATTTAACCAGGGTGCAGATAGCGTTAGCTCTTCCTGATCTCCTGTTAGAGGGTTTATAATTAAAATAGTATCATCTACCTGCCCCACATTTATACCAGGATCAGACACATCTAAGCTTACTATGGTACCGCTTAAAATTTCAGTAGATCTACTAATAGGTAAAAGGCCGCCTAATGTTTTATCTGTTTTCCCAAAGAGGTTACCACCACCAATACCCACCACAGATTTAGGCGGGCCTACGATAGTACCGCCAGTAGGGCCAGGCTCTGTATTATATTCCTGTAGCTCTATCCAAGTGGTACCAGGTTCCCACTGTTCTAAATCGGTATCATAAACCCCACGCTGCATTAAGAGCTGAAAACCATCTACAGTAATGGTATTAATGGGGCTAATATCATTGCGTATTAAGCCAGCATTTAAAATAGATAATGCCTTTTGCTGCCGCCTGTAAATAGTTTCTATTACCAGTAGTAATAAGCGGTTAGTAGGGTTAGCTACACTAAACCTGCGCCAGCTGCTGGCATCATCCCAGTTAGTGCCATCATAAACCTGCAGCTTACCATTACTTACTACACCAGGATCATCACCAATACTTACAGCCCCCAGGTTTAAAGTGTAGCTGCTGCTGGTATTTCTACCAAAGTATAAGGTAATAGCATTATCATCAAAGCCAGTAAAGTTTTTATAAACCGCCTGTATACTACCCTCAATATCATTAAGAGTAAAAGAGCCAGTAATATCTGTACCTAATAAATTAGTAAATTTTGCCTCTATCTGTATACTTAAAGCACCGCCAGCGGGCAGGGCAGGGGTATCTATAACATGATAACCTACACCTGCAGCATTTAATGGCAGCAAAGTAAACCACACCCCAGAGGCCGCTGCAGGAGCAGCTACACCAGTACCAGTAGCACTATAAAAATCACCACTGGTAGCCGCTACCCACTGATTAAGGCCATTTTTATTAGTAAACACATTAGTACCTACTTTAATAAATATTCTAAACTCTACCAGGAAGTTTGCCGGGGCGGTTAAATTAGTCCAGGCGGCAGATATATCTAACTGAAATTGTAAGCCAGTGTTATTACCACTAACTACAGAGCCTAAACTAATCTCTGTATCATAATCATCAAAGTAGCTAAAGGGCTGGATAATTTGCCCTATAAAATCCTCTCTCTCTATTTCTACCTCTCTTAAAGGTGGAGCATAAGTATAAGTATCACCTGCTAACACTACATAATTATTAGGGATAGCTTTAGCCGGGGTAAAGTTTACTAAAGTAGCAGCACCTGCAGTAACTGTACTAGGGTTAGCCGGGTTAAAATCTATTAGCTTAGTATAGTGATGCAATCTTAAAACACTTTCAGCATAAGCATCTATCTGTATTACATGATAAATACCATCTTTAAACTTTAACTGTAACCCAAAAGCTACCAGCAGATCTTTTAAAAGCTTAGTCTGATCTCTATACTGTTTTTCGCCATTATTCTCACTCTCCACAGATAACCTTTCTGGGCTGGCTACTCTAGTATATCGCAAAGGATCTACACCAGTATTAAAAGCATTAAGCATAGTATTTTCATACAGTCGGCAGCAGGTTACTAAATATACTTCATCATCTGCAAAAGCATTTAATAAGCCTGTATTATTTAAGATCTCCTTTAAATAGGTAATTACATTAACCGCTGCCGCTGCCGGCATCGCTACCTTAATATCATTTAAGCGGGTAATACCATCAGTGGCCTGCAGGGTTACTAGGTAGGGGTAGCTATCTCTAGGCTTAGTTATTAAACCCACATTTATAATACCCCGCCACAAAACATTTACACCAGAGTATAAGTATAAATAAAACTGATCCTCTGCACCTTGTATAATAGCATCTAAATAACCTTCATCTGTACTATTAGCTATTTCTATAGCACCAGAGCATTTACTAAACTGAAAAGGTGAGGTAGGGTTAAAAGTTTCTTCTACATCATAGGAGATTTTAAAAGGTATACCATCACTTATAGTAACATCTGGCCCGGTTAAGCTGTCCTTATCACTAATGACTACCTTAAACTCAGTACCCTCATTACCGGTATACTCGTATGTAAATATATCTACCATAGCTTAACCATTACTCCAGAGCTGGTGCCTTTTGTTACTACCTCTTACTGCTACTTCTACCTGATCTGCAGACCAGCCTAACTTACCAGTTACCTCTACTGCACGATCTGCAGCACCTTTAGCCATACCGCTTACCTGGTGCAGTAAATTCTGTAATTTATTTTCTGGTAATACATACTCATTTTGCTCACCTTCGCCTATTACAGCTAGGGTAGGGCCGGTAACATAAGCACCAGTAGCAAAGCCTGGTACTGAGGTAGAGTTTTTACCTATACCGGTATCAAAACCAGTAAGCAGCTTTAACAAGCCACCAAAGGAGCCAGCTATATCACCAGCGCCAGCGCCTACTAAACCACCTAAACCTACACCCGCTAACACCACAGATAATAATGCTGCCACAGCCACCGCTGCCAGCATCTGCACCACTAAATTTTTTACATAGGATAAAAACACGCTAAAAGGATCTTGCTCACTTAAAGCATTTATTTGCTCCTGGGTAGCGCTTATTTCATCCTGCAGCACATCCCACTCAGCTTTACCACTTACCCCTTTCTGCTGCTCTTTTAAGCGCTCTAACTGCTGCTCTAACTGTCCTAGCTGCTGGGTGCGCTCTGGCATATTCTCAAAGCTATTAGCTAAGGCACCACCTAAACCGCGTAATACATTTAAGCCTGCAGCAGTATTAGTTAGATTTTGATTAACTAGCCTTAGCTGATCTTCTAAAGTTTTAGCCGCTACACTATTGGCACCATAAGCATCTCTAGCAATTACTAAAGCTTCATTTAATACCCGCTGCTTAGCATTTAAAGAATCTACCACAGTGCCCATCTGGCCTACACTATCTGCAGCCCGCTCTGCCTCTTCGGCTATATCTTTTAAAAATTCACTTTCACCATAAGTAGCTAAAGGTTTTATTTTAAGTTTAGGCGCTTCCTGCTCGCGGGCCATACCTTTAGGGGTAGGATTTACCCCGCTTAAATCTAAGCCACCTCTTAAACCTGCAGTTATCCGGGCTATACTTTTCTCTACTTCATCAATCTGATTTTGATAAGCTTGCCACTCTGCAGGATCGGTAGCAGTTTCCTGCACATCTTTTAAGCCTTGCATTTCTTCTTTAAGATCTGCTACACTTTTTACTACTGGCTGCACTGGGCTTAGATTATTAATCTGCGTATTTAAAGCCTCTATTTGCTGCTGCAGTTTATTATACTCTGCCTCACTTGCTACCCCTGCCTGAGCCTTTTTTAAATCTTCTACCTTTTGCACCATCTGCTGTAAAGCGGTAGTACCTTCCTCTACAGCCTCTGTATTACCATCTGTACCGGTAGTGGTTTCAGTAATACTATTTACCAGATCTTCCTGCTGCAGCTTTAAGTTTTTTACCTCTAAGCCACTCTGCTTATAAGCATCTTCTGCCTCTTCTAAAGCGGTTTTTAATTGCTGTAACTCTAACTGAGTTTTAGCAAAATCATCAAAGCTAAATGCATCGCTTTTACCTCTAGCTAACTCTTTTCTTTTATCGCTAATCTGCTGCACAGCATCTGCTGCCGCTTCTATACTGCTTACATTGCGCTTAATTTCTACCCCTTCTATTTTCTCCGCTTCACTTAGCTTTTTAGTAAGCTCTAATCTAGCTCTACCTACAGCGGTTAATTTCTCAGCACTCTTAGTATAAGCAGCACTTAACTCTTTTTGCTGAGCTTCTAATATTATTCTGCGCTCATAATCTTTATTCACGCTTTCTAAAGCCTGCTGCAGCTCTTCATTAGTAGCCCTTTCTATATCCAGGTTTTTTAAGAAAGCAGGGTATTTTTTCTGCAGATCATCTATTAAGCCTGCTCTTACCCGCTCACCGGCATTACTTTGCTGCACAGCCATTACTAAACCATTTAGCTCTGCCTGCTCTTTAGCCAGGGCGCTACTATAACCATCTGTACCAGTAGTTAATAAACCAATAGCAGAGGCAGCCGCTAAAGCAGCTACAGCTAAGGCACCTATGGGGTTAGCAGCAGTGGCAGCGGTTAAAGCGGTTATACCTGCTATCATTCCAGGTATTACTGTACTGGATAGCATACCCATAGCAAATAGCACCGGGCCAGCTGCTGTAGCTAAGCCCGCAAAAATTGTAATGGTTTTTAATATGGCTGGGTTTAAATCTCCTGCAGATCTTAATAAACCCGCTAAACTTTTACCCAGATCAGTAGCAAATTCTAAAATACCACTCTCTGCTATTTTAAGCTGCAGAAATTCAAAAGCACTAGCTATTTCTTTACCTACTGCATTAAGGCCCTCCATTCTGGTAGCCGCCATTTCAGTAGCTTTATCTGTATCAGTAATACTTTCTACATAGCCTGCATAAGCCTCACTACCCCGGTTAAGTAAAATGTTTATTTCTTGGAAAGCCTCAGCCCCTAGTAGCGCAGATAAGTTAGCAGCCTTTTGTGCCTGAGTCATACCCTGCATACCAGTCTCTATCTGAGCTAAAAAGCCCTGCATGCCCACAAAATTACCACTAGCATCAAACACATTAAGGCCCAGGGCAGCCATTGCCTCACTAATTTTAGCAGTAGGATCTGTTAAACGAACTAAAGAAGAGGCTAAAGCCCGGCCCGCCATACTACCCTGAATACCAGCATCACCTAATACCGCTATAACACCAGCGGCATCTTCCACACTCATACCTAAACTAGCAGCTGTAGGGCCCAGGTATACCATAGCCTCAGCTAACTGATCTATATTAGTGTTAGCACTACTAGCAGTAGCTGCCAACACATTAGTAACCCGGCTAGTATCGGCAGCAGAAATACTAAACTGCCCCATTATATTACTGGCAATATCTGCAGCCCTGGCTAAATCTAAACCACCAGCTGCCGCTAAGCTTAATACATCTGGTAAAGCAGCTATAATTTCTTTAGTCTCAAAGCCTGCCATACCTAGAAAAGCCATAGCATCAGCTGCCTGGCTTGCACTAAATACTGTGGTTTTACCCATTTCTTTAGCTATATCACTAAGGCTTTCTAACTCTGCACCGGTAGCACTGGTTATAGCCTCTACATTTTTCATAGCGGCCTCAAAGTTACCAGCACTTAATAGGGCAGTAGCACCAAAAGCCGCCAGTGGAGCGGATAGATAAGTACTAAAATCTCTACCTACAGATTTTAACTGGTTACCATAACCTTTAAGATCTTTAGAAGCTTTGCGCATTTCACGCTCAAACTCACTAAGCTCTGCCCTAAATCGTATGTTAATCTGCGCTAAACCCACTTTAATCTTTTTTATTTAATCTCTGTAGCAAAGCTTTAGCCCCACTAGATAATTTATCTAAATCCCTAAGCGCTGCCTTTTTTTGGTTTTCCTTCTTTTCACCTGGTAGCAAAAAGAATTTTTTAGGCTCTACCGCTTTCTTAGTCTTACTACTAAAGCTGGCTATTATAGAGCTTAGGTACCTGGTTTGCCATAACTGGTTATCTAAAGCTTTTTCTTGTTTTGATATATAGCCCTTTAAGGTTAAATTAAACTCTACCGGGGTTAATAAATCAAACTCTGCTAAGCTTAGCCCCACCTCGCCCAGGGCTACAGTGTGCAGTACTTCCCAGGCCTTTTTAGGCGCTTCCTGTTTTGCAGTAGCTACCGGTGGGGCTAGGGCTTTTTTGCTGCAGCGCTGCCTTTTACAGTGCCACTTTTAGGGCCTTGTATAGCAGCTAATAACTGCACCTTTGCCTCTTCTATAGCAGGCTTAAAAAATTGCATATCCTCATCTAACCAGGCCTCTATATCTTCACGCTTAAAATCTAGTGGCATTTTTTGATATTCTGCACCAGCTCTAAAGCCATGATATAAAATGCTCTCTATCATTTCTAAGCTTACATTTTGAAGCTTAGCGGGTATCTCTTCTAGGCTATCTGCATTAAGATCTGCAGCCAATCCTTTTATAGCTAAGTATTTAAAGCGAAAGGGGCGCTTAACCCCTCCCACCTCAATGTTAATTACACCTACCGCCATTATACTACTGCAGTATCAGCTAAGGGGCCGCTACCCTCAAAGGTAAAGTTATAACCTAAGTTATCCTCTGTGCCACCATCTTGGTTATACACTGTTAAAAAGGCATCACCGGTATACTCATAATCACCTGCATTAGCAGTAGTAAATTTTACCTTAGCCTTGGTGCGGGCTTTCAATAGTGCAAAAAGATCTGTAGGCACTAAATCACCATCAGCATCATTATACACTACTAAACCAGATCCGCTTACGCTCCACTCTCTTTTACCTTCTGCTAACTCTCGCCAGCCTGCGCTAAATTTGTTTGAAGTTTCGCGGGTACCCATGCCGGTATTTAGGTTACTATCTACCGCAAAGCCTACGCGGTCATAAGTGGTACCACCATCTGTAGAAATTGCTACATGGTACTCACTTGCATTAATTGGACTCTGAGAAGCTGCCATAATTGATTTTAATTTTAATTAATACTTATATCTCTCAAACTTTTTACCCCAGCCTCTATACAGGCCAGAGCCTCTACAGTAGCCTTTAGGCTTTCTGCTCTATTGTTTAGGTAATCAGACCAACTAGAGGCAGCATATTTTAAGCCCTCAAAAGTGGCTGTATAGCGCTGGTTATCTTCTGTACCACCATCTATAGGCAAAGCAGTTAAAAAGGCCCTACCTACTAAATAAAAATCTTGCTCTGTGTTAGATCCTATTAGCTCTACAAAAATTACCTGTCTGGTATCTATCACAGTAAATAGATCTACCGGGGTTAAACCAGCCGCCTCATACACCAATAAAGCACCGGTACTTAATCCCCAGTTTCTTTTACTGGGTAAAATTTCCCTTTGCCCACCACTGTAATTAGTGGTAATATCTCTAAAGCCAGCACCGCTATTAAAATCTGCATCCTCTGCATAAGCTACCAGATCAAAGGTTTTACCCCCATCTGTGCTAATACTTAAGTAAACATCACTGCCATTAATAACTGCCATAGCGCTCTATTCTTAGATTATAATCATGGCTTACACCTACTAAATCTGCATCATCACTAAAGCTATCTAGCTCAGTAATAAAATCTACACTCTGTAGCTTTACTGTAGCTAAGGTGCCCTGGTATCTCTCAAAAAGGGCCCTAATCTCTGCCATTAGTAAAGCTGCCTGCTCATACCTACTACTATGGCAGCTTATTTTTACCTGGGCTCTATCTAAATTACTACCAGAGTATTTAGTAGGGCTGCCATTAACATCTAACACCTGGTATACAATCCGGGGCGCTGTAATAGTTTGAGCATTTACCATAGGTGCTATGTGCTTACCAGGGTTAATAATATCCTGATATAAGCCATAAACCTCAGTAGTACCTACCTCTATATTTATGGCGGCTAAAGTGCTTATCTGATCTTTTAAAAAACCCTCAGCCTCTACAGTAGCGCCTTTTCTAGCAGCCCTACTTATTAACCTATTGTAATAAGGGTTTTTAAAAAATTCTAATATGGCTAAACCTGCACTCATCTTAAATTTTGTTTAGCTGGCGCTGTATTACCTTTAAGGTACCGCGCTCTGCTTTTTTACTTACCATGCCTTTAGTTTTATTAAAGGCTGGGCCCATAAAAGGCTGGGCTGGGCTATTAACTGTACCATGCTCTACCATGTGCCCATAATAGCCATCATATTTACGTCTACTACCAGATCTAATAGCCACTATTATAGAGGCATTAGCTTTATCTTTTACAGTTAAAATCCCTAAAGACTTTCTTAAATTACCAGGGTAATAAGTGGCTACCTTTTTACCACCACTGGTACGGCTTCTAATTCGGGTACCTACCGGGGCTAATTGCTTTGCAGCAGCTAGAGTAGGGCGGGCAGCAGATTTTAACACTGGTATTAATAGCCTTCTGGCCTGCCCAGTCTCCGCTGCTCTTTCTATGCTTTTCTGCAGCTTTTCAAAACCTTCTATCTCTATTAACTGCCTACCCATTAGTATTATCTTTTTTCTCTAATAATAGCTTAATAAACATAGGCCTACCAGGTATAGCCTGGCGCTCTTCTACTGGCTGTACACCTGTAATATCATATATATCACCACCACTATTAAGGCGGTATAATCCGGGTTTAATATTGCGGCTGTATACTACAGCCTCTGCGCGGTCTATCGCTACTTTCTGATCCGCTTCATAATCTTCTTTCTGATAACTAGAGTGCCTTAAATCGGCCCATATATTAGCCTCAGTAGTCCAGGTTTTAACAGTACCACCCATAGAGCCTACAGCGGTACTTAGCACCTCTAGCTTTAAATAGGTATTTAATAAGCCCACCTGTACCTGCCCGCCTTTATTCATTTTAAAACCAGTTTACTTTAACAGTATTTAATAAATGCTGGGCTGCACTAGGTAGCTCTTTGCGGGCATAATCTGCCCGGTATAAATACCAGTGGGCAGCCATTAATGCTACCGCCTGCTTATAAATAGCGGGTACCGCTTCCTGCTTTTCAGCATTAGTACCATCTGCCCTATACCCGGCTTTAAAAGTTATTTTAATTGGGGCAGGCTGATCTGTATTTACAGTGGGTAAAAAATCTGGCTTTAATATTTTTACTCTAGGTGGTGAAGCATAAGCATCTAAAGCATATTTAGCAGCAGCTAACTCTGTATAAGTAGTAGCATCTGCTGCCATGTATTCTATGCTAACCACCTCTAATAAAGGGGCAGCCTGGTAGAAAATGAATAAATCACTCCACTCAGTAAAATAATGAGCCACTGTAGTAAGTACTGGCATTATACCAGTATAACTACTAGCAAAATCTGCAGCAGCAGAAATATATACAGCTAATAAATCATCCTCTACAGCTTCCTCTACATCTAGCTTAAATGCTTTTTTGGCATACTCTAAACTAATAGGCTGCACCGGTGGGGCTGTTATGATCTCCTGCCTTAGCATCTTACTTAATCTTCTTTTGCTGGTTCCTGCTTAGCCGCTTTACCTTTGCGCTCTGCATAACCAGTACTTATTAGCTCTTCTGCTAACTCAGCTGGTAATTTTGCCTCCTGCCCTTTATGGTAAGCTAACCTTAAGTGTGCAGGAGCCTTTAAAAAACTCACCTCTATTAAATCATCTGCTTTTTTAGCCATGATAATTATTTTAAAATTTTGGAATTGTAAAAAAAAGCTGCCCAGAATACTGCTATTAACTAGCACCCCAGGCAGCTCACCCTGGATAGATAACCTTTTAAGCTACTACAATATCTTTACAGGCAGATAAGTTACCTGGCTGCAATACGTGAAAATCATTATATGCATTAAGCACTAGGCGGGTTACACCTTTACCAGCTTGGGTATACTGGTCTTTTAAGATTTCTAAACCACCCCACTGCCCGAAAGCACAGCTACTTAAGTCTCCAAATACCATAGCATTTAATGCTGTACCAGATCCTTTAGTAAGGTTAGCCGGTAGGTTATTAGTAGACATTGCGCCATAACTATTAACAGTGTTGCTAATGCGATCCCAAAGGAATAAACCACTACCAGCATCTAGCTTAGTAGTTTTTAAAGCCTTTCTTACTTTAGGAGTCATAATATATAAAGCTGGGTTAAGATCACCATTAGCTAAATCTACCGCCTCTTCTAAGCTCAATAAAACAGCATCAGTAATAGCACCACCATTAGTACCTATAGCTATTACAGTTACATCACTATCATTTAAGATACCTGTAGGCTGATCTGTACCGGTGCCATTAAAACCTGCTTTATCTAAAGCAATAGCATGCCCGTCTAAAATCTGGCGCTGCACTCTAGCCTCTATAGAGCTACTGTTTTGAATAAGTAACTGGTTACTTAAATCAATATAACCGCTTAAGCGCTTAGGCACAAAAGTTACAGCGGTGTAAGTAGGGCTACTGGCTGCATTATCATCTACCTCACCTTCCCAGGTAGGGTTAAATACTGCATTTTCGCGGGGCATCTGAATATTACCAGATAGGCCGCTCATCATCTCAGCGCCATTACTCATTAAAATATTACGCTCACGCAAAGCATCTATGTAGCCATCTACAGAAGTTTCTACATTAAAACCACCGGCAGTATTAGTGCCCGCTGTCATAGTACGCTTATTAACTTCTTTACCAAAGCGGTAATTTAATAAGGTCATAGGAATACCTAAAGCATCTGGATTCATTGCCTGTCCCGCTTCGCGCATTTCACGCTCTGCCTCTTCCTGCATTTCACGCTCTATGCCCTCTAAAGGCTTATTAGCTTTAGCACTTCTTAAGAAGCGAACAAAGCTAAATTTATCCATATCACGCTTATCACCATCACTATGCCCACTAGGCTTAGGAGTACCAGCAGCGCCAGCCGCCTGGCGGGCTTGCTCTTCTTGGCGCTCATGCAGGTTAATTTTAGCATCTAATGCATCAATAGCATCTAATGCAGCTCTTACCTCAGTCTCCTCTGCCTCGGTATAATCGCGGTTTTCAGTTTCCGCTGTACTTTGTAATTCTTTTAAGCGGTCGCGCTTTTCTTTGCGCTGCTGCTTAAATTTGTCGCTCATTTTCATAAGGCTTTTTTTTAAATTGAATTGATTAATGGACTATAACGCAACCTCTTAAGCGGTTTTACTGCCCTCGGTTTTTGCTCTTTTCTAGCGGCCTCTGCAGATCTTTTAGCCTCTTCTGTATCTATACCTACTGTGGTATCCCTATAAGCAGGAAATGTTACCGGGCCTACATCTAAAAGCCTACCTACCTTGGTAATGGTTCTTAAATCGTTTTCATCACTACCATTTTCTGCCCACTGCCAGGTTTCTTCCTCTATAGTAAACTGAAAGCTACACTGATCTACATCACCAGTTTCTAACTCATTCTGTAAATCTATTGCCCAGCTTCTATTAGGAGTTTTATACCTAAAGCCTAAATGCTGCTCTGCAGTTATAAATAGCTCTAGGGTATTATTTTCATTATTAGCCCTATGCCTGGCTAAAAGCAGATTACTATCATGGTTTTTTAAGCATCTGCAGTCCAGATCAGGACTAGCTAAAGCATCATCAAAAGCCCCAGCCTGTATAATTTCATCAAACCAGCCCAGGTTAGTACGGCTACCCACCACAGCAGCTACACCCTCTACAGTGTAAAGTTTCTGCATATCACCCTGCTCATTTTCTTTAATATTGCGCACCTCTAAAGGGGCGAAACGTCTAATTAAATCTGGGTTTTTAGCTTCTTTGCTCATCACTTAATTATTTAAGGCTTCTGCCTGGTCTAATATTTTTTGCGTTTCCGCTTTCTTTTTATCCATCTCTACTATTAGCTGATCCAGGTTAAAAGTGTTAGTAGGCTGTAGATACTGATCCCCACCCTCTCTAGGGTTTAAGCCCATCTTTTGCCTAACATCATTTACACTATAAATACCACTGTAGATACCCTTAGTATAGTGGTCTGTCATAGTTTGCAGATCACCTTTCTTTAAATCGCTTAAATCTGCCTGGGTAAAATATCGCTGGTTATCTGGCCCAAATAATTTTAAATCTAGCTCACTAGAAAAATTAGTAGTAATAGGGTGCAGGGTATCGGTAGTAAATTCTATATTCTGCTGCTCCATATTAGCCTTAGCCATACTGGTAGCCCGCTTAATTTTATGGAGAGGCACATTAAAAATACCGGCTATATCCTCGGTATTATATTGCATGGTTTCTATAAACTGGGCATCTCTTTGGTTTACACTAACAGTATGGAATTTAATACCATAAGGCAGTACCATACTTTTAAAGCGATTATTACCGCTGTAGCGCTCGTTAATTAGATCACCAGTTTCTTTAGCTTTTTCTGTGTTAACCCCTTGCGGAGTTTCATACCAGCCATTACCATTACTGGTACCATTCTTAAACTGGCGGCCCTGCATTTTACTGGCGCTAAGGCTATTGCCTATAGTTTCAGCATGCAGCCTTATTACACTTTCACCGGTTAAGCCATCAAAGCCTAAATTTTTAAAGTGTAGTATATCCTCTGGCATTATCCGCTCTGTAATACCATTTATATGATAAGTAATTGTGCGGTTTATATGATTGATATAAGGGGTTACCTCACTGTAAGGGTAATACTTTAACTCTTTTGCAAAGCCGTTACCATCTCTAATTATTAAAGCATAAGCATTACCCTCTAAAAGATAATCTGCAGTAATAACCTGCCAAAAAGTATAGGCGGTAACATTAGGTGAGGGGCTATTTTTTATTAAAGTATACTCTGGGCGGTTAATAGCATCTCTAAGCCCTGGCTGTAAATTCTCTTTTAATAAAAAGGGTGCAGCCGCCACACCTTCACTTACCACTTTTACACAGGCATACACAGCACCCACCCCCATACTAGAGCGCCTGCTAACAGTTTCACCACTGGTATTAACTTCACCAAAAGCCCAGCCCTTTAAACTACTTAAGCTTAAATCACCAGACCTTATAGCGCCCATAGCTCTCTTAAGATAAGTACCTACACCTGTATTTATGGATAAACTAAACTGCACCTGCTGTATTTATCCTACAAAGCTTAGTAATAATTATTACCTAATTATGCAACATTATTGCAGCTCCAAAAAAAAGGCCGCCACTGTCTAAAAGTGGCGGCCTATGGCATTAAATAATTTTTACAGCTTAGTAACTACTACTGCCCCTCAGAATCTATAAAAGCCTCTCTAATGCTATTTATTATAGTTTCTTGTAACTCTTTATTATCCAAACTATTAGAGCCATCTTTAACTAATTGCCCCTGGATATTTACCCCATTATTAAGGTATAGTACATAATCTATCCGGTACTGCTCTAGCTTATAAATAGTTTTTCGCTTAGTCTTAATCTCCTTATGCTCTGGTAATATGTTGGTTATAATTGCCTCCATGCTTTTTTATGGTTTTGGTTAAATACAGTAAACTTGCGGTTATTCTCTAAAATTGGTAGGGTATAGTTAACATAGTTGCATATATATCTATGTTACCCACCATACCTAAAGTCGGTAAAATGAAGAACAGCCATAGGT
>TARA_R110001592_G_scaffold343029_1_pt1 | contig 63423 bp, 65 predicted proteins | sample TARA_R110001592 | Tara Oceans TARA_R110001592 (sample SAMEA4398387) | marine metagenome | biome: Polar Biome; feature: [SRF] surface water layer (ENVO:00010504); material: water (ENVO:00002006), including particulate matter (ENVO:01000060) such as... | depth 5 m | reverse complement strand
GCGTTCATGCTCTTGAGAGCTGGAATAACTGCCATTCTTACGAACTTATCAGCTCTTGCTGCCTGCTCAGATTCACTCCCCGAACAGGACGATAAAGTGAGCGCTAGCAGCAGAATGGTGGCCAATCTCATAAGGATGTATAGCTGCCGCATAGACGAAAACAGTCCCGTAGAAAAAGTGAAATCGGGATTTTCACAAAGGTCCCTTAAGAGTAAATCCCTTCCGTAGAGCCTACCACACCTGCTACTACCGCTCTCGGCCGGTTAGCGGCCATCCAGAGCATGCTGGAGCACCTGGTAACAGCACGGTTGTGCCAAAAGCGGGCCTAGTCAAAAAACAGGGGAGTTCTCAAATGTTTCCATTGAGCCGTCATACAGATTGATCCTGACAATAGTGTAATCTCCCCCTACTTCGTATATCGGAAAAACGGTATATCCATCTCCCGTGTAGGTCACATCACTCTGTACTTTTCCAGCAATCTTACCTTCCTCCACTTGGTGCAAAAACCAGGCTGAAAATCCATCAGATTTTCGCATAAGAACATCCGTAGCCATCTGAATCGCAGCTTTTTCGGGCATCCAGTTCTTGCGGTTCAACTGGGGCAGAAGTGGATTGATGAGAAGTCCGGTAACACGACTTCTCGGATCATTACCACCCTCCTTAATGGAGGCCAAATAGAGAAAACCAATGCTGTGCCCATCAATGAACTGTTCGAACTCGATAAACCCGGGGCTATGAAGTGCTCGGTCTTCCTTTGGTACATATCGAATGTCCAAATCATAGATGGGAAAGCCGTATTTGCTTAACGAATCCAGTACCGGTTTTAGCGCGGCAATGTCACGTCTTCTGAGCAGTCTCATATCAAGTACGGGTACAGCTACTCCCCTCAGATCAACTCGCATTCCAGCCTCATAGGCTCTAACCGTACCTTCCCGTATGGCATGCTCACGTTCTTCGTACTCCGCAATCTCCATACGAGAGGGAGTGTTCATAACCACGCCTCCAATGGTAGTTGTTGGTGTGCGAGATGAATCGGATGTTTCACCACCAGAGGACAGGGAGGTAAAAAGCAGAGAAATTGCCAGCGTTACTTGCAAGGTCGCTGAGGTAGATGCAACAGATACTTCTTTTACAGAGCTCATGAAAGTAACCTCACCAATATCCGTGTAACTGGAAATGTCACTTTTTTTGGCAAAGCGAAACCTGAGTCTTCACGAATGTCCGAGTAATTTTCTGACCTTGCGCCCAGTCTAACGCATCCGGCACGTTTCCGCCGCATAGCGGCTGGTCAGTAACGCCTAACGAACAGACCGTCGTACCGACGGGGGCGCTTTCTTTTTACGCATAATTGATGAGATAGCCTCAATATACAAGGGGCCTTCGAGCGCTTGCACCTTCGCCTTTAATGATTCGAGATTGTCATCAGGACCAACGGGGACCTTTCTTTGCGCGATCACCGGGCCTTCATCATATTCTTCGTCAATCAGGTGCACCGTAGCGCCCGACTCAGAATCCCCCGATCGCAGTACTGAATAATGAACGTGATCTCCATACATGCCCCTGCCTCCATGACGGGGCAACAACGAAGGATGTATGTTCAAAATCCTTTCCTGATATTGTGACAACGTCCTCCATCCAATCTTCTTCATGTAGCCAGAGAGAACTACAAGGTCCGTACCCGCATCATCTAGCACCTTGAGAATCGCAAGGTCCTTTTCGTCATCATCTGGGTGTGTACGGCCGCTAATGTGGTGAACGCTTAGTGCGTGTTCGCAACACCAATCATATATTTCGGAGTCGCGATTATTGGTTATTACAACTCCCAATGATGCGCCAAGTTCGCCGACTTCTATGGCCTGATATATCTGGCGGGTTGCTGTACCACCGTGCGATGCTAGGAAACTTATCTTCATTGGTCGTACTTATACATTACGGCTACACCAATAGAGCGGTCTACAGAACATCGAGACCCTGTTCACTATTTCTGATAGAATCGATCCCCTTTGCAATCCAAACTCCAGTCAATTCCAGTGCCGTATGTAGCACAACATACCGGGCCGCAATATTGGCAAGTGCTATGTGCTGCGCCTGACCGCAATGAGTAAATCTCTGCCGGATAGCCTATCACATACCTCCGGTCCGCTCATTGCCCGATAGCGGCCCCTCAGACCGGCCCTATGGCGCCATTGTGACAGGCCCCGTCACGCCATGGGACATCGTGCCATGGTTCACTTGAGCAGTGCTGCGGGAGCCGCATCACCTGCCACCAATAGTTAGGTAGTGGCCTCACGATCTCTCTCCAAGACAAGCGCGTAGTTCTGAAGACCTACAGCCCTCCAGAAATTCATGGCCCTAACATTTTCAGAGAGAACCTCCAGCCTCAAGCGCGTACCGGGCGGCCAAATGTGTTCGTTGAGCTGCTGGAATGCGGCTCGACCAACTCCCAGGCGCCGATGTTCAGGGGTAACAAAGAACTGCCTAAGATAAATGTGTTCAGGGTAAATTGCCCATAACGCATAAGCGATGCTGTCGGTACCCGGAAGGCTGAAGAGGGCTGCTTCGTATTCTGATTCAAGCCAACCCTTCATTCGGTCCTGAAGCTCAGACAGACTCATCAGATTGCGGTGACCCTCATCACGAATCAGCTGCTGATTGAGTGATGCAAGGATATCCACATCTCGATAACCGGCAGGGACTCGCCAACGGATTTCAAGGTCAGGCGGTGAACAAATCAAGACAGCACCTTTTTGAAGAATATTACGCGCTCAGTCTCTTCGAAGCCCAGAGCAATGTGCATTGAGCGACTTAGGACATTTTCAAGTAGCACATCGGAAGCAAACTCAGTGCAGCCACGGTCAGCCGCCCAGCCTTCAACTTCAGTGACAAGGCTGCGTGCGACACCTCGCCTTCGCGCCTCCGGAATAACGTAGATGCCTTCAAGGAAAGCAACAGGAGAAGTACTTGTACCATTCACATAGTCTGAGCGAAGCGAAGCTTCTACAAACCCCAGCGCTTTGTGTGATGGGTCATATTGCAGAAACTGTGCAAAGCGATCCGGTGATGCCAAGTGCGCAGACATTTCAGAAAGGTGCCTTTCCGGCAGACTTTCATGCCATAGCCGCTCTCGAAGTTCGAGCCAGCCGGGCTGGTCAATAGATTTGCACGCCGTTGGCATCTTAGTCGTCTAATAGCCATGTGGACTGAACAATTTCGCCTGGAATTGTGCTACTCGTATTTCCACATGGGTCTCCTTTGAGCTATTTCCTGCCCGTTGGGCTCGATAGTATCTCAGCTACCAGCAAGCAACAATGTGCCAGAACTGGCCACTCACGTCTAATTCTCCTCAGGCTGCTTTTCTTCGCGAATCCAAGGCGAATTTTCGTCTTCTCTCCAAGCAAGCCAGCCCCTGGGCAAGTTAGAAAACTCTGCAATCTCAGGATGTCTCTCGTATATACAGCCAAAGCACGAGATTTTGACGTCATCAGAGTTATTCGTGGTGCCACACAAGAACTGCCAATCTCCTTCTTCGTCATGCGTTATGAGCATTAGCGGATGACGATTCTCGACGATGTATTTAGTGGTGAATGTCGCTAGATTTACCGGGTCATCAAAGGGCCAATCAGCAGAAGCAAAATCATGTGAGTGCGCTTCTTCTATTAGCCGCCGAGACTCGTCCTTTGTCTCTCCATGCATGCCAATTTCGGCAATCCGCTGGGCTTTCTCTATAGTGATTCCGTTGGTGAAATCATCAAAAAATTCGTGTTCTACCTCGTGCAAGACCAGGAAGGGTCGCTGCCCATCTGGTCGAGGGTGCACTTCCACCGCCAGCGGGAAGGTATCCTGATAATAGGGCAGATTGTTGCTCAGCCAACCAAAATAGCTTCGCCCCTCCTCAGGCTGATCAGATGTTTCGATATAGTGATCAAAGCTCTCTAGGCTTAGAGAGGCCCAAACTCCCCACAAGAACGGCTCGTCTACTCCGTGAATGGGAACCTCAATTATGGTCCGGGCGAAGTAATGTTCACCATCCTCATCTGTATATCGACACAGATCAGTGCCTAGCTCGCCCGCACTCTGCACTTCTTCTGGTTGGGTGAGGTACGGATCAGGGGCGCGATAAGCGAAACTGGGGGACCCCTCATGCACCTCGCCACAACAAGAACAAGTGAAAGCAAAAATGCCAGCCATAAGGTCGTCCCTGATTCGATTATTATATGGTTCGAGCGTCCGGTGAGTAATCAACGACAGTTCGCCCCAGTTTAACCCATACGGCACGTTTCTGCCGGTTAACGGCCTGTCAGAACCCGCTCTGGGAACTCTCATGACAGACCTGTGCCAGTAGCGGCCTGTAATTAACGCTTCAAAAATGGGCTTACTGTAAGACAACCCAGCTTGCTTAAACTGTTAAGTGTATCTGCGGTATTTACTGCGGCGGCTTTTATGAAGTGGTTCCGAAGCGGCAGCATCTTTGCATTTTTGACACTTAAACCCCTTCGCCGGCACAAACGTCATGTCGGTTAACATACTGCAACCACAGTACAGACAGGTAACACTACGGGTCTTACCCCGCGTGTATGTTTTACTGCGAACAGCCTCAACCTTAACCGGACGCGCCGGAGATTTGCACGGCGGTGGTTCCGGAATTGAAATTATACGATGTGCCGATTGCCTTTCCTCATATTCTTTTTCGAATTTAGAAATTAGCTCCTCAGTTTTTTCAATAAGAAGCTTGCGTTCTTCTTTCGTAAGTCTCTTTGGAGAGCCACTAACATAGTTTGATTTGCCAATGTGTTTATCAGAATACAACCTATGAAAGCATGTTTGACCTAAAACTATTATTTTTCCATCATCACGAACTATATGAACCTTTTTATAAACACTGTGACCACAGCCAGGAGCGCAGCAAAGGACCTTGTCCTCTGGGTCCACTTCGACTAATTGGAGCAACTCTTTCATCTTTCGGTCTCGACCAAAACATAACGCCGTCTACACACTCGGCTTTGAAGCGGAGGCGAAGCCGAACCAAAATAGCCGTCGCCATGCTTGGCATGGTTAGTGCAATTCATTACGGCCACTCTGGGTAAGAAACACGACCTGCTTCATTCACCAGTATAATTTTTTGTTTTTTGAGACTTCTAATTATGGCATCTTTGTCCAACTCTGATATGCCACCTTGGAATTGAAACATTGCAGCTATGGAGTTGGAAAGTGCGCTTAATTTGAGTGGCTTGAGCTTCAACAACCGTTCTGCGACGTATGCTGTCTGATCCTGACTATCAGGACCAGAAGACTTTCGAGGTGCAGGATATTCCTCTTCTTCTTGCTTTCTACCCAATTGAAGCAACAGCTGTGCAAGTCTAAACTTGTCTCTGTAGCTTAATGCCTCACAAGCTTTTGCTATTCCCTCATACGACATACTTACCCCTTGTTTTGAGAAAGAATTTGGTGCACTAAAAGCTACATTGACGGAAATATTCCCACTGAGAAAATGGAGTCTGGCTTTTCATTCGAATGTCCCCTGTGAGTAACTTTCTGCCGAAAAGCATATCACACCCACGCTAACCGTTATCCGCCGGTAAGCGGCCCCTCAGAGCCTGCCATGGTGGCCTCCACGACAGGCAAGGATGTGCCAAAAGCAGCCATTATCTTTACTCGTAACCCGGATAATCGTAACTAGCGTCATTGTAGTAAAACATCATTCCCCCATCAGATATTTTGGGGTAAATGGCACCCTTATGATTCAGATAACTGAGCTTGGCTGGGTAGCGAATCAACTCCGATTGCGTCATGGCAAATCCGTTATTAGGCATGCAGGAGTTCACTATGCTATTAGCAGAAAGCAACAGGTATTCATCCACGGTACCGTTTAGTAGTTTTGCATCTGCTTCCATATAAATTTCTACGTAACCCTGTAACTCCGCATGCGATATGGGAATAACATCGAATTTTACGACCTTGGCTCCGTGCAACCATCCGTTGTGCTCAGCCGATTTTTTGGCATTGTTTACTAATCGATTGACAGTTTCTTCACAACCGGAGAAATAGGGAATCGATACTTGGACGATTTCAACAGTGTCGTTCTTTTCGGCGCAACCCGTAGAAATCAACAGTGCGATGACCAGTGTCAGGCAATTAGCAAAATTCATACTCGGTCTCTATCTCTTGGAGATTTTGCTGCTGACTACGCATATAGAAAATGGCGGCTTTGAGTAAAAAGCGGTAGTAGGTCCAAGTATAGCCGCTACTTCCGCTTTGGAGCAAAACGGACATTAACATTTGATCTGCTCGTGCACTTATTTTCAGATCAGATGTGAGTTATTACAGATAGGACATTATTACAGATAGGACTGTTACAGATAGGACTATTACAAATTACCCGTGTATCAGCACGGCATCCTGGTCGCTGCTGGTCACGATAACGATCTCTCCCATCTCAGGGTGTATGCCCGTATGGACAGTAAGTTCGCCCATTTTCTCGTGACTAGCGTCCTGTAATACTTCGACCATTTCTCTGAATTCTTCTACGAGCAGTTGGCGGTTATCCATTGTTGGTCCTCAGGTATTGGACAGTGTAACTTGCTAAACATTATTAACATTGAGCCACAAGCTATTGATATAGTATATATTTATGCTTTTTCTGAAGGCCATATTATTGGTTTGCTCCAGACTGAGACGCCGCTTCGACGTATTTGGCTCTCCATACGAATTAGAAGCTACCGGGTGCAGTTGTCCCGCAAATAGTGGCCCCATCGGAGCAGTATTTCATCATTCGTGGGTTGCGTTGAATCGTCGAAAGATACTGCTCCATTTTGATCGATGCACAGGTAGCCCCACACGTAGTCTTCAATTGTGCTTCCTTCTCGGATACCTTCTGCTGGCCAGGGCGACCTCTTGGATGAGGTTGCCCGTGATTGGCGACCCATCAGGCTGTGGTTCTCTGGTAACGAAAACGATCTCGGATTTCTCATGCTTTATCAGCCTCCCTTTGGTCGTGCTCCGGCCAAGCAAAATACTTGCATCGTGGGAAATTCGTACACCCTTTGAATGGCGTACCCTTGTTTTTTCCGGTTTTCAGAGCCTTAAGTTGTATCGTTCCCTTCTTACACTCCGGGCACTTTTCACCGACATTCGCTGGCGGGCTTGCTTTGCGGTCGCGGGATGCACTCTTGGATTTGGCCTTCATGGCACGTCCAGCTTTACCCCGGCTGTCAGGCCGGGTCTCTCTGCAACCACCTTTGTAATTCGTGCAGCCCCAGAAAAAGCCATTACTGCCCTTAATTCGACGTAGGCGACCGTCACAGTCTGCCCCAGGACACGGCGGCTGGACCGCCGGTTTGCTGGCTTTCTTGCCGGCTTTTCCCGCTGGTTTAGGAACATCGGTTAAAGCTACCGAGCCCTGTGCCTTGCCCTGCTCTACCAACCCTCGTGTTGTCTGCGAGATTCCCGCCATGAATTCGGACAGATTCAGTGCGCCAGCCTCGACGGCTGCGAGCTGCTTTTCCCACACTGCGGTCATGTCTGGCAATGTCACGGGGCCGGGGAGTACATCGATCATGGCGCGGCCCAGTGCAGTGGAAAATACTAGCTTCTTACGCTTTTCGAGATACCCCCGCCGAAAAAGCGTATCCATGATCGTCGCTTGGGTAGCGGGCGTGCCTAGACCATCCGTTTCCTTCAATGTTTGTTTGATCTCGGGGTCCTGGACAAAACGGGCAATCCCGGTCATAGCTTCCAACAACGTCGCCTCGGTAAACCGCTTCGGCGGACTGGTCATTTTTTCCACCATGTCACACGCCGAGCATTGCACCGGCTCGCCATCCGCCAACACGGGCAGTGCCGTCGTCTCATCGCCCTCTTCCGGCGGGTTATCGTCGGTGCCAGGGGATAACACCTTTTTATAGGCGGTCCACCCTGCTTGTTTTTCCACACGGCCTTTCGCCTTGAATTGCTCTTTGCTGTCTTTCCCTGTCACCTGCAGGACGACATCGGTTTGGTCGTACTCACGATCCGCGCAGAACTGGAGCAAGTAGCGCAAGGCCACCTGCTCATACACCCACCGCTCATCCTCAGTCAGTTTCTCCAGAGGCGTCCATTTTTTGGTGGGAATAATGGCGTGGTGCGCCGTAATCTTCTTGTCATTCCAGCACTTGCCGCGCTGAATCAGATCCGCATCATCGGTCAATGGCGCTAAGGCGTGACCGCTGCCCACTGACTGCGCGATTGCATCGCGCACCTCGGATGCCTCGTTCCAGTGATCCACGGGAAGGTAGGGGCAATCCGAACGGGGATAGGTGAGCAGCTGGTGTTTTTCATAGAGTAACTGGGCAACGGCCAGCGTCCTTTTGGGTGAAAGGCCACGACCTTGGGATGCAATTTTTTGCAGCTCTGGTAGCGAGAAGGGTAGCGGCGGTGTCTCTCGCTTGTTCTGGGTTTTCACTGACTCGATTACACCGGGGCAGCGCGATAACTGCTCAGCGCGGCTCTGGGCATAGTCCTGATCGATCACCCGCCCCTCCTCATCCTGGTAATCGGTCGCACCCGGTCCGGGTACCCACTGCGCGGTAAACGATCCCGTTGGTGCAGTGATTGTCGCTGCCAGCGTGTAAAAGGGTTTGCGGGTAAACGCATCGATCTCACTATCACGACGGACCACCAAGCCCAGTACCGGCGTTTGCACCCGTCCCACACTCAACACACCGTCATAGCCCGAGCTGCGACCCAACACCGTTTGTAGCCGTGTCAGGTTGAGCCCGTAGAGCCAGTCGGCACGGCTGCGCCCCAGGGCTGCATCGCGCAGACCCGAATAGTCTGTATTGTTTTTCAGCCTGCTCAAGGACCGCTTGACGGCGGCTGGATTGAGATCATTAATAAGAAGTCGCTTAACGGGGACCTCAAGCTTGAGTTGCGTCAGCACCTCATCCACCAACAACTGCCCTTCCCGGTCAGGATCACCGGCATGGACAATCAGCGTGGCCTCTTTTGAAAAGCGCTTGATGGTTTGATACAGATCCTTGGTGCGGGTAGACACTTTCATTCGCCATTCATCCGGCTCAATGGGCAGGCTTTCCAAGGACCACTTTTTTAGCGCCGGGTCGTAGTCCTCCGGGAAGAACTGTTCGAGGATGTGGCCGGCACACCAGACCACCACGTTTGCCTCGCCCGACTCAATATGCGTTTTGTGGCGCTTTTGAGGACCAGGTAATACCGCCGCTATGGCTTTACCCAAAGACGGCTTTTCGGCGATAAAGACTCTCATTCTCTACCTCCTGGACGGTGCGCTTTTTTCAATGCGCCGGTAGATTTCCTCGCGATGAACAGCAACGTCCTTTGGCGCATTGACACCAATCCGTACCTGGTTGCCCGTAACACCTAAGACGGTCATAGTAGCCGCATCCCCTACCATCAAGGTTTCACCGATTCTTCTGGTTAATATCAACATTATTACAACTCCTTTTGTCTGCCTCATGGCAGCGTAGTGGTACCCAGCGTCGGGTGTTGCCTTCCCGGGTTTAGTCAAATTCCCGCACACCCTTGCGCGTTCTCATTTCCTCGACGCGGTCTCGAATGATCGTCGCCGCCGCTTTCGGTTTGGACACCGCGTGCAAGATCACTGTTGGGGTAGTGCGATCCGAGGATTCGACCCGTATATCACCCAAACCAAACGGTCGTAGCCAAATCGGCTGAGACACTTGGGTATCTTTCACGCGGTATAACTCTAACGTGTCGGTAATGCGGTTGAGGACACCAGATTCGTCCAATAATCGCTCTTCTGTGATCGTGTAGCAGACGCTGCGCACCGCAAGAAACTGCCACAGTGCATAGATGGCACCCAATGCACACAGCCAGAGACCAGGCTGAACGCCTGCAAGTCCGGCCTGGCTCGACCACTGCGCCATCAACGGATTGATAATAATTCCGCCGCCGATAAGAATGGCGGCAACACCATAGTGCAGTAACAGGCTCCACTGCGATGGTCGAGCTGTCCAATAGATTGTCTCGTTCACGTCAGTCATCTCCTATTCCATCCTACTTACAAGCTGGCCTCTGTGCCCTGCCGCGCGTGCGCCATCCAATGCAGTCATACACCGGAAGGTCTTTTTGAGCGCATTGGCCTCTTGATTCTTACGCGCCCCGCGCAATGCCTTGTATTCGTCAAAACAAGCGTTGTGGAGTTCGCGGAGTTCGGCCGGATTGTTACTGTAGTGTGCTACCTGCAAACTGCGTTTGGCCTGCGTCACGACCCGGTTAAATTTGCACAGCTCATCATTTCTTACGTAGCCTGGACTCGCTGAATTACAGGCTCGCCATTCAAAATCAAGCAGTTCCTGCCCGGTATGCTTGGCTACCAGCCGAGCAATCTCATCGGCGCGCTTTTGTTCCTCTAATGAGCGGTAAAGATCGCAGTCAGGGTTCCAGCTGTTAGCGCAGTATTTGTTTTCCTGTGATGAGAACAGCGCGTATTCCATGGCAATCATCTGTTCGCGTAGCTTCTGGGTGTTGACAGCCTCGCGTTCCTTCATGAGCGCGGTATAGGCATCACACTGCGGCAACCGGAAATTTTGGCATTCTTGTTCAACGCGCTTCAGGTCGCTTTCAGACATCGCCTGGAGCCTGATTTCGGCGTCGATACGCTCCTGCGCGATACGATCCTCAGCCAACTGTCCGTACGCTTGGCATGTCGGCGTAAGAGGCGTTCCTTTACATTCTTCCCCTATCCCCCAAAACCGCCCAAACGGCAGTGCGGCAAGGCGGGTGACTTCATCGGTCACTAACGCGTCATTGCCCGCTTCAATAGTTTTTACCAGGTCGGTCCGTTCCTCGGGGCTCAAACGGGCGATATTGCCCAGACACATCGTCGTATTACTCAGATCCGCGTCAGCGACATAAGACGGGAACTGTTCACGTGTGCCTTGATTGAGTTTAGTCAGGAGCGTATCGAGTACAGACACGTCCGTGGACATACTGCCATACCCACTGGCATGGCCCTCCCCGCCCCAGCGGATTATCAACAGGTGTTCTGGTCTAGTCGGGTGCGGGGTCAACGTCACCGCCATGGATTTTCCGGCAGTGACACCCATAGCGCCTTTAGATGACTCCGAAAAGAAAACAGTCAGCTCGTTTGAGGCATTAAAGGCACCGGGCGTGCTCATAATAGGAAGCCCCATATTGGCTGCTATGGGTATTCGCGCCACATAGCTCCGTTCATCCCTTTCACCCGCCAGTGCAAGTTCCAAAAAGACGGTCTCCTCGCCCATCAGCAGGCAGTTATTGCCCAGGAGCATTTCGTACTCGCCGCTATAGTCCGGTACCTTTTCAGCACATGCGGCCAACGTGACAACCGTTAATGCCCATACATTCAACCATTTGCCTGCTTTGCCTATCCTTTTCATTCTAAAACCCCTTTTATGCCGCGTAGCCACTGATGACACGGCTCATCCCGCCCTGCTCTGTTTGTGGTATCCTAGTGGGGTAAAAGCCATAAACAGGGGCAGGACAATGACCGTTAACAAAGTTCTCAGCGCATTCGGCGAATTGATCAAGCGATCGGTGCAGCTGGTGTTTAAGCTGTGCGGTGTATTCCTCTCGCTGTGCTGGCACGCGTCCCTTGCGGACACCCCGGAAAGGGGCAAAAGCGGTGAATGTCATCACGACAAAGAGTTGCGTGAACATTATGAGCATGCCGCCGCACACGACTTTAAGGATGGCTGGGGTTGCTGACATCTAGCCTTTCCCCTTTGTAGCGACTGTCTTCACCGCCTTCACGCCGGAGCCACCGACAGCACCGGCCTTCCCGCCAAATGATTGGATCTGACTTCCCAAAGTGCCCGCACTTATCCCGGCCCAGCCCAGTGACGTCAAGACGATCATTGGCAAGATCACGTACAAAAACCGCTCCATAAACCACATCAATGTCGTTTGCGTTAGATTGTCACCTGGCGTGAACACACTCAGCCCGCCACCGTCCAGCATGGCGGTCAGCATATTGTTTTCGACCCAAAAGGCGATCGCCCACACATAAGACAACAAATGTACCGAGAAAAAGATAATGGAGAGCGTGAACACCGTAGATATTTTGTACTGACTGAACAACATTAAGAAAGGTAGCATCACCACCAACATCATCAATACCAATGACTGAATCATGCTGATGCCGTTGCGAATGGCGTAACCTTCTATCACCGCGCCGGGCGCTTCGATCACAGCGCCTACGGCGGCTACGCCTGCCGTAGTGAGATCCGCTGCAAAGCCAAGCATCGTATCCATGAGACCACTCGCAGCCTCGATATTCGATACTCGATAGCCTGTAGACACCGACGATCCGGCCAGACCCAGGTTCACCTCTTGTAGTTCCAGGTATTTGCGTAAAAACGCATCCTCTTTTTCCGTTGTCGAAAGGGTTGTACTCAGGAGCGTGTCCATGAGGTTCGGTGCGCCGTACACCATTTCATTGAGCAAGGTGGGATCAACAGAGTCGAGTGTCTTGATGCGCAGTCCGTTGCTTGCATCAGACCACCATTCATTGCAGGTTGGGTGCCCGCCCGTACCAGAATCGTCCTCAAACCCCGCATCACGTGATGCGTTAAACGGGTAACTGGCCCTCGGATCATAAGAATAATACTTGTTATAGAATCCGTCCGTCATTCTGAAGTACTGTGATCCTAGCCACAAGGTATCGTTACGTTGCTCGGGCGTGAGCGATGAGGTATCCATACGCTGCAACCGGGATTTCGACGCCTTGTAACAGTCTCTGGTGAAATCCCCCAGCTCCTTGCGCAGCTCGGGTGGGCCTATTTTGTCCCCCGCCAATTTGTAGCCGACCGAACTCACATCGTTGGCGCAGGGAAGCCCGGCAATGCTCGCTGAAACCACCGCCTTGCTGAGCGTGTGCAATGCCCCCCACCAAATCGGTGCCTTGCCTGTCTCCCCGCCCAACGTCGTCAATACCCCGTCGTAGGTTGTGCCGGTAGCAGTGCCGTCAATCGTTTCAGCCGGCACAGCGCAGTCCAGCGCGGGTTTAACGTAGGTCATCTCTCCCAGCGCGACATCCAGCACCGGTATGGCCGCAAACACAATCACTCCGACCATCATGTAAAGGTCCGTTTCGATCTTCTTAAGTGATTGAATGGCGGCGCTTCCTTCGTCATCACCTGCCCTCCGGCTGCTCACGATATTGCCAACGATCATGGTGATAAACGGCACAAAGACCAGCGCAGTATCAAGCAACACCGACCACACTTTACTGTATAAAATCCATGCCAACAGCGTGGTAACAAACTCAAAATAACTGGCTACGCCCACGTTCTAACTCCTAAAGTCGAGCGAACTGAAGGCAAAGCTCCAGTACCGCTAAACCGATGAATATTCTGTGCCGCATCCCCATCATCACATCCCGCCGTGCCTGATAGCCCGACAACGAATCAGGAAACCACCGCGCGACGATCTCAGGCCAGTACCACCACAGGGCAATAAAAACAGCCCAGCGCAGGGCGAGAAGTAGAAAACGGAATGGATTCAGTGCTAGGTACAGGTTATCTGTCCAGTTGTGTAGCACCGAGGGATCAAACCCTAGAGCGTAAGCGATGAACGTCAGACCAAAGAACGCGAGCACGATAACGGCTGACCGTTTGCCTGCTGAAAGCCCTTTACCACCAGAGTCCCGCAAGCTCATGGCTTGACCGCCCCGTCAGAGAAGTTGTTTTCAAAGGGTTCTTCGGCCACGGGGATCTCTTTGCGCGCTTTATCGCGCCTCAAGAGCTGTGAAGTCGTATTGGTTGCGACCCGCTTTCTCACATCCATTTCAAACAGTAAGTTATCCACCTCTTGTTCTAATTCGCCTAAATAGCGTTCTAGCCGTTCTGGGGCGATGCCAGTGCTGGCAATATTGGGTTCCTTCATACCCGCGAGCAACGCACGGCGTGCGATCATGGCGCGCTCCATCGTCCGTGCCAGCGCCATTTCAGAGGCCAGACGGGAAATTAGCACCGCCTGGTCCTCTTCTTTTTCCTCCCGGATTGCCTCAATCACGCGGCGACTGACCAACATACCTGGACCACCTGATACCTCTTTAAGTTCGTCAGATGTCGGTGCGGAGCTGGATAGTACTAGGGTTTCAATATCCAGCGAGATTGCTTCCCGCTCCTTCTTCACCTGTGCCGATAGTCCTTTGCCCGGCTGAGTCCTCACCTTGTCGCAGTTCTTGCAAGTCCGTATTTTTTCCTCACCTAAGACCTCAACCATCCAGTCTGCAAAAAATTGCGGAGCCTCCCATTCCTCACAAATCGCAGCCCCAGCGCACGTTGTGGCAGCGGACCCCGTATTACCTGGATTGCGGTTAATAAGCTGGTTATAACCAGCCTTAGCGGTATCACCAACCAACTCAATGGGCGGCTGTGCCCGGCCACCGCGAGACGCACCTTCAACCCACACCACACCGGCATCCGCGCCCTCCGAGTCAGCACGGCCCTTGGTATTGAGTATGTCCGCGCCAGCAGTTTGGGACTCAGTTGACCACCAAGCGCCTTCAGCGACCGTGCCCCACTCGTTGGTGTCCATGACTTCGCCCATCTTGCCAACCATCGCCTCACAGCTCGTTTCGGCCAGATGGAATTCCTCAGAGCCCTGCAATATGCCGTTCTGCAACATGTCATACAGGGCGGGATTCAGTTTTTGCAGCGCTAATCCGGGAAGTGAGGCCACTGCACCCGTGGCCGCGCTAATCACGCTGCCCATCAAGTCTGAAAATGCACCCTCAATACCCATTAGCTGGTTTTCCACTGACAAGGACATATCAAAATCTCCGCAGATGAGATCAGTGCTCCATGAAATATCAGGGCCTAACTCAAAGGTCGCGGCACGGTTGGTGGCCGAGCGGGAAATGGGCTCGCCACCGCCCAAGTTGTAATAAAACTCGTCATCGAGCGCCACTACGTGGGTCGCCTGCGACAACGCGAGAACAATCAAACCGGCCAATTTCTGCGCTTGTTTCATCGCTAACCTCCTGTATGAAAGATCAATACCGCGCCCTCAGGCTGGCAGCACGCATAGGATCGCCAGACATGCCATGCATTACCCATCGTCGGGTTGAGTCGTTTGGCATAGGGATCACCCAGGCTGGAAGCGTCGTTGATATCGGGTAGGACCGCGCAGTCGCGTACATCGGGCACCAACTGCTGCCACATAAATTCAGTGTCTGGTGTGGGCGGCCAATAGCCCTGCCTCGTCGCCGATGCGGTCATTGGCCAGTACACATGCGGTTGCCAGGGTTGGCGCACAATATCCACGGCGCGCTTTGCAGCGACTAAGGACGCTTTATAATCATGTCCCTGATTCACAAACCCAATGCGAGGGAACAGTCCTGCAAAGGTGGCAGGCCCTTTGCCCACTCTGGCCAATGCGTTGTACAGCGACCAACCAGTCTCCACCGTCGGATCACGCCAGTTGTAGTCTTCAGTGCTCAAGAAATACGGCAGATAACCCCAGGTAACGGGCTTACAGAATAAGGAATCCACCTCATCGGCCAATGCGTGATATATGTACACGCCGGGACTACCGATCACGTCGGCATTTTTGAACCGTAGCGCTTGCTCACGATGGGTTGCCCCGCCTTCCGTACTACTTCCCCCCTCCTCGGCAAAACTTGTTGGCCCGGCGTAGCTAGCCGTGTCCGTCCATGGGCTCATGCCGATAATCGGATAGGCCGCCACCACTGCCTCGGGGATGTTGTGGCGGGTCTTAACTGAATAGTCGAACTCACAGACCGTCAGGACACACGTCATCCAAATACAGATCCCCACAACCTCAAATTCCATGCACCCTACGTCGATGGCCGCTCCCACAATACCCAGTGAATCAATCGTGACATCATCGGCTCGTACCGGCCCCGATAGTGCCAAAACCATTACCATCAGCACGACCCCAGGATTAGAACGCATAGCTGGGCTCCCTTTTGATCATCTGTACGGCTTCGTTAACATCGAACACCCCATACACCACATGACTACCACCGACCATAACCGCAGGCAGTTTTTCAATACCGTGCTGCCAGGCCAATGCAATGCCCTCCCCTACCTGGGTGATTTGCTCAATGGCCGCCTGACCTGCCGAGGTCTGTAACATCGCGGAGGCCCGCGCGACTGCCACCTTTTCATTACCGGGATTAGTGAACCGAAGACCGGCCAATGCCGCATCGGCTCCATCCAAATAAAAAACACGGTCGGCCCGCTCCGAGCTGGTGATATGGGGCAAATGTCTGGCGGTAAAAACCACTACGCCGTCGTGGTCGCTTTCGGCCTGCGCGGCAGTTACGAAGGTCGCATTAAGCATCGTTGACACAATGCAGGAAGCTGCAAGTGCCCACTTCATGACGTGATCCCCCGCGCCCGATCCAGTTCTACCGCCAGGCGTTTGGCTGCCTCAACTTCGATGATGCCGTGCTTTTCCATCAAGCGCATGCGGTCGGCCTTTTCATGCTTCTCTGTCGCGGCCAACATGAGCATTAGTGAAGGCGGTACGTTGCGGAACAGATTCTCGCTGGTCTCCGACATCACCACGCCTTCAGTGTATTGTTTTGGAGATTTGCTGGCGGATAACAACAAGGCCCGTTGCGCATCATCAACATGTCGGAACCGAGCTATTTCCTCCACTTCCTCCTTCGGCATAACCAGGCATACCCACCACTCGATCATGTTGAGCATCTTCTTGGCCGCAGCTGGGTAGTCCTCCATATTCTGGGTTGCGCTCCACAGCCACGCCCCGAGCTTGCGCCACATCTTGACGATTTTGACAAGGAATGGCGCCAGTAGTGGATTGGTGGTAATAATGTGTGCCTCATCAATAGTCACCACTATCTCTCGGGCACCAAACTGATCGCGTTCCGCGATGTTGTTGATCATATTCAGACAGCTCACTACCGAGATCGCCAAATGCGCCTCGTAGCCTTCTCGCGCAAATGTCGCCAAATCAATGATCGTGACATCGGCCTCTTCCCACGGCTGTCCCTCCTGGTTAAACAGTTCCCCGGCAAAGCCATCACAGAACAAGCCCAGTGCATCGCCCATTTCCCGAATTCGCCGCCGAGTGTCCGGGTCATAATCCGTGCCTTGCGCGGTTTCATAAAAGGCGTCTCGAACATCTTCAGTGAGCGTTGTGCGACCTTCTTTTTCAGTGGTTGCCGCTGCTGACAAGATGGCATCGCGGATCACTCGTTTGTCTGAGCGAGTCAGTCGCTCTGCTTCTCGCGCTTCGCCGCCGGTTATCATAAGTTGGGTGACAATCTCCATCTCGCCCATGACATCGCGGTGCTCGTCGATGTCCTCTTCGTCATCGACATCACTGGTCAACGTTACTGGGTTACGGGGACCGCCCAGAGCCTGGTGGGCGTCTGCATAGGGTGACAGTGACACACCACTACCGGGCCTCAGAGAGACACGATTCACCGTCAAACCTTCGGCCGCAAACCAGTCCCCCAGCAGACCAAAGGAATTGCCCGCTTCGATGATGAACATTCTCGGGCGGTGAATGGCTGCCACATGCGCCAACATACTGACCAACGTCGCAGACTTACCCGCTCCCGATGGACCCAGCACCAACATATGAGCGTTTTTCTGCCGATCTGCTTGATTGAGTGGATCAAAAAAGACTGGCTCCCCACCGCGATTAAATAGAGCAATGCCTGGATTGCCCGTGCCAGTACTACGACCAAAGACACTGCTCAAATTGGCAATGTGCTGTACTAGCGTGAGCTGCGCGCCGCGCCACCCTTCTTTGGCATCGCGGTCCGCGTCGTAGACCATCGGAAGGTTACGAACCACATTGTCGAGCGCCGTAAAATCGTCTTTGAGGGATATGGCCCGAAATCCATAATTCAGCAGCAACGAACTTACTTGGCTGGTCCGCGTATCCAGAGCGGCAACAGAGCCGCCCTGCACATACACCGCGAACTGCGCGCGGTAAAACTTGTGCCGCTCGCCCAGTATTTCGCGGGCTTTTTCACAATCTTTACGCACCTGCGTAGAATCACTGTTATCACCGATCGCTGAATTCTCAATCGCATTGATATGCTCTTCCAGCGAGTCTTGCGGGACAACGACCATAGTACTGACGAACACACTGCCCTCGGGCAACTGATCCATCATCGCATTGGTGGAATCACCGCGCCTAATTTCTCCGGTGACGTGACCTACTGATGGTCGCCGGCGTATGCCGTCAATCGCCACACAGCGCATGGCCGTATCGCCAAACCACCAGCACTTGTTATCCTGGTCTGAGCGTGGATAGTCATAAAACAGGCTTTCGGCGAACTGGTCGCCGTAGGGCAAACTGTCTTCATGGTGCCCACTTGCCGCCAGAAACTCCCGACGATCGCCGCCAAACATGGCCGTAGAGGGATTGAAAAATTCGAGCATCCAGCGGTGAAACTCGGGGCCGCTGAGCCGTCTCAACCGCGCGCCCGTAGGTTTTAGCCCATTTGTGAACTTATCAACGGCTTCATTTAGGCCGATGAGGGACTGCGCCAAATCACCATCAATGTCCTGCTTTTTGCCCCGCTTGCGCCCTGCCCCCTGGCGGCGGTACAACACCAGATAGTTTTTGCGGACACGCCCGCCCCATTCCCCGTGGGTCACAATCTCGTCCACGAACAAGCCACCGGAGCGCGTCACGCCCCGGTAGTGATCGGCTAAACACCGAAGATATGCCTCCGTGTACTCCGAGCCCTTGGCTTCCTCAACAACGTAATCCCTGATTTTGTCCATCAAATGATCAATATCCAATTGATCAAAGCTATAGGTTTGCAGTACCCATGGGCCTTTGTCGAACTCCTCAAAAGAGTCTTGCAGGGCTTCTTGAAATGAGTCGCGCACCTCACTCAAGTATTCTTGAGTCCGGCCCGCTGTCCCAAAGGGCGTTAACTCAAACACTGCGCCAACCGAGCAGCCGTCCTCCATCAATACCGCCTGGTCTTCATCGAGGTATTCCACCCATGGCAGATAGTCAATAAACGAGCGTTCCCGACGATACGCCTTCTCCACCTCTTGTTTGCGGATGGGAGTCTTTTTGACCGCAGGCGCGTCGCTGGGCGCTACGACCTCCTCTCGGGCAGTCAATGTGCGGCCTCTGGCTCTGCGGTCTGCGGTAGGGGCGTTTCCGCCAGAGCCTCACCGGGCAGACGGTACTCCACCCGGTCATACAGCGGAATGACCGTGGAGTAACCAGGGATTGGCGCGCGCGTGCGGGTCGCCAAGTGCGGGTAGACATAAATTACAAGGTCGGGATTCTCCAAACGCGGGAAGAGGTTTTCAATCTCCGTTTTTTGTTCCCGTGTATAGGGTATGTAGTCCAGCCCTTGTGGTTGACTACTACTGTCAATCACCGAATAGCGCGCCTGCGCATGGGTTTGCAGGGTTTTCTCGCAGGCCTGAACGGGTTCATCCAACTCAAGATCCGTACAAATAGCCTGGCTGTTTGCAACCAGTGTTCCCCCGGCCTGCTCGTTCATCGCTCCACGGTAAATGTCTAACATATTCCGCTCGGTCGTTGGCAAGATGGTGTCCTGAGAGGCACACCCTACTAAGGTCAATCCAACAATACCCGTTCCAACTGTGCGCTTAATCCAATGCACGATAGCCTCCATTATTTGGTCCCACGTGATTTGTCTTGCGACCTAAAGTGTCGTAATCAATGTCGAGCTGTTCAGTGATGTGTAGACTGACGTTCGCGCCCGGGGCCACGTAGATCGCATCGAACTGCTGTGCCTGGCGTTCATCCAACCACTTCGCCACTTCCATCGTTCCATCAGAGAGTGTCTTGCCCAAAATGTACTCGCCCGTGCTGCCCTCTACGGAAGTCGAGGTGCCAATACCACCACCGCCTACCGAAGTCAGTACCGTGGTTTGACTGGCGGCTGCCGCTTCAGCAGCCGCGGCCGCAGCGGTTACTCCAATACGCTGTGCAAGGTAGGTGTATGCATTGGTGATGCGTTCACCGACCACGCACGGATTCCCCGCCGCATCGGATAACTCGCCAATTTTGACCTCTTGTGTCTTACCCGTACCCTCATAAACACTTTTGGCCTTGGGTACCGTGCGGATCGTGCCGTCCTGAAACACAAAAGTGATCGAATACAAATCGCCTCGCACACACCCCAGCGTCCAATCTCCCACCGCCTTACCGCTAGCAACCGAGTACGCCACCTCTGGTAGCTCGATGCCGTTGGCAATCAAATTGTCCCGCCCGATGATGACCTTGAAGCTGTACGGATCAGTGATTTTCGAGCCCACTGGCACTCGACCAACCAATGCGGTAAAGGCCGTTGAATTCACCAAGGTGGAATTTTTTGCGATGGTGTAAAAGGGCTTTACGGTGACTTCCTGGTCATGGTTTCGCCCTCTGATACCGGGCAGGTTATCCAGGCCGATTTTTTTGCTGAGGGTGGAGCGCGTCTTTCCAAGGGTATTGGAGCCTGCGCCATCGCCACCACGGCCCAGAGGCTGAATCCAGACCGTATCGCTACCGCCCGCCTCATCACCGGTCCCGGTATAGGATCCCGCCGTTTGGTTCAGCGCTGCGTTTCGGTTCTGAGCGGCCTTCAAGTTGGTTTCGGCCTCCTGCAACCGGCGCAACATGCTGTCCAGTTTCTTTTCTGTTTCCAATACAACGGATTGTTCGGCTTTCTGGATTTGACCTTCTAGCCGTCGTCCCATCGAGTTTTCCATCTTTTGAAGATCGGCGTTGTCGGTGCGCAGCTCTCGGTTCTCTTCACGCAAGACATTGATGTCATCTTTAAGCCCCTTGACCCCGCCAATCAACGTGGCCACCACGTCTTTCTCGGTATCGCCCTCAATGCCCAGCCCTGCCAAGGTTTCTTGAGACAACGCTTCACCGCCATCTACTATGACTTCTTGCTCCGGTGAACCACCGCCAGAGCACGTCTTCACAACAACCAGTAACACGACAATAGCCAGTACACCCGCAGCCGCCTTCACTATATTATTGGGTCCCATAGCCTACCTCCGTATGACTGATGCAATGGGACGATCAGTCACCACAAACAACGTGGTGCGATCACCAGGCTCACCCCGTTTGGCCACCAGCGGCTTATAGAACACCGAGGCCAGAAAGTGAGGGCCAACGCCGTTGCGGTGTGTTTGTGCCGTGTGCATTACTTTGCGATTATCCAGTGTCATCGAATGACTGTGCCCGTTAGTAACGACAAATGCCGTGACATACAGGCCATCGACTGACCATGCCTTATAAGGAAGAACTACCAAGCCCTTGTGGTTGCCCTGATCGTACAACCGGTTTTGGTTCCCGGTGATACCGACCGGCACATTGCGAACGCCTGGCAATGCGGCGACCAGTCGAGCAGGTGAATAGATATCTTGCGCTGCATAACGGACCATTTCAAAAACTGTCGCTTGGCCCCCGTGCCTGGAGACGTTCGCCGGACCCGATGTCGTTCCATCGGCCATCTGTCCTTTCTCACCCTCGCCCGGAAACACAATCTGTAAACGTTCGACGCTGGGTGTAGGGGCTTTTTCCATGCGGGCACTGACATCGAACAGGACGTACTCGCCACTGTCCAAACGAACCTTGATTCGCTCGCGCTCAAATGCCTGCAATGCAGTCCAATAAGCCGTTCCCCCAGTGAACAGTGTTCTAAAGAGTGCCTTATTCGCCAGCGACGCAGGCAGACCCACCGCAGCATCTGAAGGGAACAGCAAAATCTGCTCAACGCCCACGATCATCTCCAACTCAATGACCGTTTTATCCCACACCAACGTACGGGCCGTCGCTGGCATCGCCAAACCACAAGCCAGGAGGCAACACAACACTACCCAACGGCCATAAATTCTTTTCCTTGGTTTCATCACGGCCTAGCCCTCCTCTTCTTTATCAATTTCGATGGCCCGAGGCGCACTGGCGTAACAGTCAATCGCCAAACCCCAGGGGTTAAGTTGCGGGTCAACGCTGTAGGACACCACATTGATCGGGAAGTGAATCAGGCGATCTTTTACCCGTTCGCCGCGCAGTGTTTCTTGCACGTGCAGATCCAATCCAACTACCCAGCTTTTGTCTGACGTTGCCTTAACTCGCCCAAATTTGAATCCGCGGCCTGGTATTTCCCACACGGCCCGCGAACGTCCCGCCAGCTCGTTGTTATCATCTCGGTACTCAAAATCTGCCAAGCGGTCTTCAAAACACGCAGGGGTCAAATAATTCTGGAGGTTATGAATGCGTTGAAAGTAATCCTCGCGACCATCGTTCGGCCAACGATTCAATTGCTGGAAGATGTAGAACGCAAAACTGTACAAATTCGCTTTAGGAATATCACCCACGCCTTGCGTCGCTCCAGCGCTCAGATCGGGTGGGTAGTGCAGGGTAATTTGACTCGGTGCTCGCATCCAGCCCACGACCGTTAACGCCAGCAGTATCCCCAGGGCCACCAGTCCCATTCCCATGAGCTTGATCGTATGATTTTTGGCGTGTACCAAATTGTTGAAGTCGCTCACAATGTTCTCCGGCGTTTAATGTCCCAGACTCGACTATCGCGAATCTGTGTTTCCTTAGCTAAACCGTGGTCTTGAAGCCAGGCACTTAACGCCAGTATGTGATACTGCTTAGGCTTGCCGCGCTTAATGACCTTGAGTCGCTTACCCGCCAGCCACATGCTCCCAAACACAAGCCCTGCAACTGCGGTCAAACTCAGCAATTTCTTGCCAATCAGTATTCCGATTACTAAGCAAATGGGCGTCCAAAAAATGAAGAACACCAACAAGGCCCATTTGATTTCAGAATTCGTCATGGCCAGAAAGACGACCGGCTCTTCATTGAGCCGGTCTGGCATGAACTCGATTTCCTTGTTCATGCGCGCGTCCCTATAGAATCGCTGCTGCTTCCGTAAGCAGAAACACCACAAACACCAACAGCAACACCCCGACGCCAAATTGCATGCCAACCTGTCCCCATGTGCCCTTGCCGTCTTGCACTTCCCCGTAAGCACCAATGGTGTTCTTGGAGACGATGAAAAATACAACGGTCGCTACCGCCAAACCCAGAAATATGAAGATGTCATAGGCGTAGTTCTGCATCATCTCAATGTAGTTACCTGCTGCACCACCACGCGAGGGAGGTGCTGTGGTGGGCAGCGCCTGTGCCATAACTTCGGCACCAAAAAACGTCAAACTGGCCGCAACAGCCATTTTGGCGTTGGACCAACGTGCGCATAGCCCCGTGGTCTGGCCTTCTGCCTGTAGTTCATTTTTGTTTACTGCAATGTCGTTCATAGGTACTTCCTCTTAGTCAAATAGTGACCAACGCCAGAATGACGATCGTCACAAATAGACCTCGGGCAATATGTCCGCCTGCGTCGGACACGGTGGCACCGGGGCGTCGTAATGTCTGGTATGCGCTTATGCAAACCCAGGCAAACCAAACAAAAACCAGTGTGGCCACGATGCCCGCGACCATACTTTGTACTTCTCCTGATTCGATAGACAGTGAGCCTTCATTCGCTGAACGGAATGCGGCTTCCTGTGCTGTAGTCATTGAAGGCATCGTCCAAACTCCCTAAATGAACTTTTTGAAGCGGCCAGTGACCACGTACAACAGATACCCAAACAGCACCATGGATGGTGCAAAGACCAACGCTGGGTAGACGGAAAAAGGCAAAAGCAAATACAGCGATACCGTGCCCATGATGCCGGGCAGTACCCAGCGTTTGGTGCCATGAAAAATGTACGAACTTTCATGCTCGCCCGTGTACTTGCGGATATCTCTGCGGACACCACCATCTATAACAGCCGCTAGAGCGACCACGAGATAGCCTGGTAGCGTGAATAGGGTCACAACTAGTCGAAGGACCACTAGATGGGTGATGTTGATCGCGCCAAGCAAATACACTGAGAGCGGATCACTATCTTGAGTACCGAGCGCGTCCTGGTAGATACTGCCAACGACCGCATGCACTCTCTCTTCGGCATGGTCGGCCACGACCACGGGCTTAAATGAAATCAATGGGATTTGTTCGATACCTTCAATATACCCACGTTCCACAAACAGTAATCCAGCGGCGTGACCTCCATGCCACCAGCCAGCAGCAATGCCCGTCAACTCAACGACGATGGAAATAGCGATTGTCACGAGCAGAGCCCCAATAACACCCATCGTCCAGGACAGACTTTGCGCCAAGACGCCTTTCGGCTTCTCCGTTTGCGGCTGGACGGGTTTTGCGACACGCTCACTCACCGTCGTCACCTACCACCACCAAAGGCGTTTGCGCCAACCAGGAATCGGGATTGACGCCTTTTTGGATCTGACGCATGTTCTCGACCATGCTCATCATTCCAGAAGGCAGCTCTTGCTCATCACTTAGAAGCGGCAATCTCAGCTTGTAGAGTTTTCCGGCCATCAACGCGAATGCATGGCCCTTGGGCAGTGCGTCCAGGTCGCCCGCATCAAGCAGTCGCACCCGTTGACTGGTTATCCGTTGACGGGTATTGGATACGAAGTGAATATCGTTGTCGGGGTTGGAACTGTCCGTTGTCCCGCTTTCCGTCATTAGATGGTTGATCTCAACTTCTTTCAGTCGCTCAGTCAGCAGCTCTGCGGTCGCTTTTTCTTTAACGCGCAACATAATGAGCGTCCCTAGGTTTCCGATGACCTGGCCGGCTTTAGCAGGAGAATCAAACCTCGCGATAATGTCGGAGAGCGTTTGCGTATAAACCGTTAGCTGAAAGCCCGCGCCGCCTGCTTTGTTGGCCATAGGAATAAACTCTCGACCAACCAGTTCGTTAAACTCGTCAGCGTGTACGCAAAGCTTTTTCATTTCGATACCGCTCTGTGCCGCTTTGTAGATACTGCCCGCTACAGAGGTCAAATCAGAGAACATGGCATTGCCGACCGCGGCTGCCACATCGGGATCGGACAAAGCGTCAAGACCGACATAGACTATGCCCCCGGATTTAATGACCCGGTTCCAGTTCAGCTTGTCGTCTTTGTTAGCTTCATCAGGCGAAAGCAACTCCGCTGCGCGCCCACTGGTTAGCTTCTCCAGCAAGGGAAACAGGCTTGCAACCAGTTTGTCGAAGTGGGTCTTATCGTGCTCAAACGTCTTAATCAGAGAATGCGCCGTGCTGTCATTGATCTGAGACTCCCTGAACAGGACGGAGCACGCCCACGCATCTCGATCTCTGCCTTTGAGTTGGGGTGGCATCTTTCGCTCTGAACTCACCAGGGCCTCAATGGCACCCTCCGCCCCTTCAAAGTCGTTCGCCGCGAGCAAATGCCGAATGTAGTCACTCAACAAGCGGTCTATATCGCCACCCTTTTCTAAGAGTACTTTGTAGTTGGGCACAATACCCAAGGCATCGCACGCCTTCGCAATAACATTGACAAACCGCCATGCAAAATCTTTGAACGCTGCCGAATTACCTTCGTTGGGAAGCTGCCCGGCGATTCTGGATGCAACTTCTGTGATCCGGGAATAAGTGCCTACGGGATTGTAGAGAACAGATTCTTCAGGAAACCCGAGGTTAAATATCTGGAGATCATCACTTCGCCCTGCCCGTTTTGCCTCCATGTAAATTCGTGCAAGCAAGTCTCCGTCGCCTTTGGGATCGAATACAACAACCGAGTCACCGTTATGAATATCCTGAGTGACCAATACTTCTAACAAACGCGTTTTTCCCACTCGGGTGGTACCGACAACGAGCGTGTGTGCCACACGCTCTGCCTGGCGCAGGGCGATAGGTATTTCCTTTTCATAGAGGCCAACCGCATGTAGCTCGCTCGATCCCTCCACGTAGGGGTGCGGCGGGAAGGGGTTCAATAGAGACTGAGAGTCAAGGGGTGCTACCGACCACTTACCAAGTGCCTTGCCTGTACTGTCGATAACTGTCCGCGCCGATCTATAGATCCATGTATCGTTAAACAGGTGCGCGTTCTCACTGCGCTTAGTGTCCGCCAACCGCTGGGCCTGTTTCGCGGTCCACTCGAACCCACGGCCCAAAGTAAGCTTCATAGGGCTTCGGGGGATTTTGTTCGGGTGCGTTACATACGCCGGAAGAGCTCGCAAACCACGCTGGTATTTGAGAAGGCGTGCGCCCTGCCTGCCTAATACGGCGGCGCGCAATAAAAATGCACCGCCGATCACATAACCGACGCCTCCAGGTAAAAGAAATATTTGCGGAGCGCCGATGGCCATCACCGCAAGCGAGAGGTAGGTAACCACTGACGAAAACTCAACCGCAGGGCGTAGCAGGGCTTCAATAGGTTGATTACTCATGCTTGGACCCTTTGCCCGTGATCACACTGGGGTATGTCGTCAGGCCGTAGACATCGGCAAGGCCATCCCCATGGAGTAACGACACCCGAATACCGCGTTCTTCTGCAAATGTTTTAAGGTCTAGCCAATCGCTTCGATTATCTGCCTGCACCACAAACCCCACGGCATTCATTTCAGCCAACACATCGGCAGCATCTTCCAACCAAGTGATGGATTGGGGGTCCATGCCCATAACAAAAAATGGCGATACCACACCCTCAAATTCCCGTACATTGAGTTGGCCTGGTCTCAGTCTCTGGGATACCAGCGGGAGATTGTCTGCCAGATCGACAGAGCGGAGAGGTCGTGCGGGTGCGGGTGGCACGGTGCGTGTGTTTTTAGGTGTCCCACTACTGCGCAGTCGCTTGCCATAGTAATGAGCCGCGTCTACTGATTTGCCACTGTCATAGACCACCGTTAGAGCCGGTTTTCGAATGGGTTGTGCAACTGCGAGAAGCGAGATCGAGGTAAAGCCAACAGCAAGGATGAGACCCGACGATAAAAACTTATTCATCGTTTTGCGCCTCAACATCGGGTGTACGCATCGCTTTTTTTACTCTGCCTGCATAAGCAAGAGCAGCGGCCTTGTGCTGTGGTTCCTGTGACGGCCTGTGGTACCGCCCTACCGCCTCCCACCAGTCGCCGGTCTCTTCATAATGCGCTCTAAGAATGGCAGCGCCCGTTTTAAGATTGTCTGTGGGGTCAGTAATTGTCCATGGTGATGACAACTTGTCGTACTGCCAGTACCAGTTAACCTGCATCGGGCCAATGTCCACTCGGATGCGCCCTGCCTGCAATGCACCCATAAGCCCGTCAAACATGGCCTCGCGGCTTTCGTAGCGGTGGGCCTCGCCCTCAATGTTCAAGGTCCAGGGCCAGGGGGTTGTTCTTCCTTCTTTGTATAGGCCGGATTCTGTGAGGGCCATGGCATACAACAGGTTGGTCGGCACACCCACGTACTGAGCCACGGCCTCATACATCGCTGAGTCATCTGCGTTCACGGGAAAATGCGGCAGCAGCGCCACCAGTATCGGAATTACAACTCTCTGACCCACTGTCCGCCCTCCTTTTTGGCATACACCACCGGGAAGTGCGCTAGATCGGCAAACTGGTCGCCATGGTTAACAGTCACCCGGTCGGCTCGAAGGGCCTCCCGTAGCCAAGGGTGATTCGTGATCCAATTTTGCAGGTTGCTGTCATCGCCCTGCGTTCCAACCACGTGGATGTCCAAAGGCTTGCCGTCAGCGGCGTAGTCCACCCTTTGTTTAATCACCTCGTCGCCACAGTTACCGCAATCCATGGACACAACCACCCCGTACCGCACAGTTGGTCCGCTGGCTTTTACCGCGTTTGCCGCAGCCAATAATCGAGGTGTGTCTGGATACAGGCGCTTCCACGCCCGGTCAACTGCAACCTGGAAGGCCAGTTCTTTACTCACCCGTTCAAATTCGGCGCGAACATACAGCTCTGCAAAGTGCTGGCGTTCTGACACGGTATCAGCACTGACACCCAGCGCCGTTAATGGGTCCAGCCCGGGGCTCCAGACACCCCGCCGCTTGCTCATCACATCCTGGTAACGATTCCATTGCTCATTGGTAAGCCCCCACTGCTTGGCCTGTACTGAGGAATCCAGAATGTTAGAAGGGTGGTTTTCAGTAGCCTGGGCATCGGTAATGTCGTGCACAATTTGCGCGTTCACCAACGTGACGTGGGACATCGCAAGGACGAGTAGAAGGAATTTAGTAAGGACGGCCCCGAAAGGCCGCCCGATCACTAGGCGAGCAGCCTGGGTCCACGCTCTCCAAACTCGCACACACAAAAACGCCTCGCAACTTCCGGCTGCGTGGAGTGTTTTCGGTGTAATGGGTTTTAATCCAGAACGAGGTTGGGCTAAAATAAGCATGCCATGATTACCTGTATACGAGGTTTTCATCGGAAGTCCCGGTGAAGTGTTAGTAGCACTTCGCTGGGGCGACATCGAACCGCTCACTGAGCGACTACTTGCGACCCTACCGAACTTTCCTTTCCACTTCAAGTCGATTTTTTCCTCGCCTTCGCTGTCTATTGAATAGCCGAGGTTGCTGCATTTCTCTCAGCTCGGTTTCATAGATGTCTTGGCGTGGATAATATCAACTATATGGATATTATCAACTATATGGATATTTATATTTATTTCTGATTTGAGAAAAGACCACCGACATATCTATACATAATGGATTTATGCGCTTCCATAATATATAGTTACAACTAAGATGAAGTATTGTGTTTTGTGATATATCGGCTTGCAGAGGGTTATTGCGAGGAAATTAGGCCTTGTGTTTGGATTCCAGTAAGTCTGAGAGTGCTTTTTCGATGAGAGCAGCCGCGTGTTCATCGGTCGAGCAGTCCGTATTCCGCTGCAACTTCTTAAGTGCGATGGATATCCCTGGATACCTCTTCAATGCTGTCAGGAGTTCAGTAGATACTTCGGGAGTCTGTTGCGGCGCGCGAAGGGGATTTTGAATGTACGAGTCTCCTTTCTCCAGCCAAAGAAGCAGTTGTTTTTCATCGTAGAGCGAATCTAAACGATCATATTTTTGTAGGCGAGATACAATTTTGACTAACGTGTGGTTCCTTGGACATATATCTTCCACTAGCCAGTTCCGAGCCGAGGTGATACCAACATTGAAGAACCGAGATATCTCTGTCGCCCTACCACGGCCAGAAACAAACCCAGCCACATCGCACAGTTCATGGAATCGTTCGGAAAAAGTACTCGGCGCTCTTCTTTTCAAGATAGTGACTCTGTGTAAATGAAACGCGATTGTGCCACAAACCGCCCAATCCCGAAATAATCAGTGCCAGATAGAATAATGGAGAGAGAGATGAATCGGACGACTGTCACTACAACACACCTCACGCGGTCTATGGTGATGTGCGTTCTGGTAGTCCAGGCATGTGCAGCAATTGCTCAGGATGGGGAATATAGTGATCCACTGGGCGACCTGGATGACATGAGCGTCGTTCTGACACCCTCTCGGCTCAAACAGCCTATTGCAAATAGCCCTACGACCATTTCAGTTATCAGCTCTGAGACAATTAGAGCACTGGGCATCCGCAAGATCCCTGAGGTGCTGAGGCTTGTCCCCGGAATGGTGGTCGCTAGTGCGTCTGGCAACGACTACCGTGTCAGTTACCATGGCGGCACAGGGAGCCAGCCTCGTAGAATGCAGGTCCTTATTGATGGAGCGTCTGTGTACCTTGGGGGTCTCGCCCGGGTTAATTGGTCCACACTGCCGATAGCCGTAGAAGACATTCTGCGAGTAGAGGTCGTCAGAAACCCCGCTGGGGCGAGTTACGGCGCCAACGCCTTTCAGGCCGTAGTAAATATTATTTCAAAACCCACTACCCAGCTCGTCGGGACCTCCGTAAAGGGTTCTATCGGAGACCATGACCATCGTCGGTGGAGAGTATCCCATGGGTCGCTTCAGCATACATTCAGTTTATGGGGCCAGAAGGATCACGGCTTTGACCGCAATTTCGAGGATGAGACCAGGAGAGACAGTGAAGATATAACCGGAGCCAGATATAGGTCTCTTTTTACGCCTACCGACACATCAACCCTGAATTTGACCGCTGGTTACACCTTTTCCGAGCTGGATGTGGAATTCCTGGACTCACGCCAAACCTCCTTTCCCGACCAAGAGCGAAAAGACCTTTTCCTTGTGGCAGATTACCGAGTCAATACCAGCAACAACGCAGACTGGCGAGTTCTCGGCTCCTTCTACGGCTCAGATAACAAACAATCCTGGACCTCCTGTTACGAAAACATTCTCTATACGGATGAGGTGCACGAACTATATGAAAATAACCCAGGCTATGTGGACGCTCTTCGGAACGGTACCATCCCGAGTGGCGGAACAGAAGAAGACAACATGCTCCTCGCTTCAGTTTTGATCAAAGCCAACGAAATGGGAGAAAACGCATTTGCACTGAACTGTGGGGAATTCAATCAGGATCAGAAGGATAGGGTGTACCGCCTGGAAGCTCAGAACACGTGGAGCAACGGAAACAATCTAGTGTCTATTGCTGGGTTTGGATTCAACTATATAGATGCAAAGAGCGATACTTTTTTTGATGGTACAGAGGATGGGCATACTGAGTACTTGTTTTATAATGCAGAGTACACTTGGAGGTTCTTAGTGTTGAACGCTGGCGGCATGGTTGAACACACTCCTCGCCTTGACGACCCAACGGATATCTCATTCCGTTTCGCCGCTAACTGGCACGTTAACAATGAAAATACGCTTCGCGTGGCATACTCCAATGCAACCCGGACCCCCGACCTATTTGAGAGCGATCAGAAATGGAGCTTTGAGGTCAAGAATCTGGATACGCCGGTAGAGGGGTCTACCACTCGAAGAATACTTGGGTACTACCCTGGGGGTAGTGACTACGATTCTGAAGAAATAGACAGTGTTGAAGTGGCCTATCTGTTCAATAGACCAAAGGACGGGCTATTCTTTCAGGCACGTGTGTTCAGGGACGAACTAGACAACCTTAACTCCGCTAGAATCAATTTCTTCAATGCATCACAGCAACCAACGGCAGATTCTACGCTAAAGGGCGCAGAAGTAGAGCTGCGTTATTCCCCGACAAATTCCACGTCAATCGGTTTGGGCTACGCGTATCTCGATACAGATGCCTCTACAGTGGAGGAAGAGGACCTGGACTACAGTCACAGCGGCCATGCCTATGCCACTCACTCTTTTACCCCTCGCCTACAAGCCTCCCTTGCTTACTATGGGTCCGATGATTTGTCGGGGGCATCGTTTGATAAGTTTGACGTGAGTTTGATTTTCAATATCCATCACAATCTAACCGCTGATCTTGTGGTAAGTAAGCGTTCAACCGAGAATAGGTTTACAGCTAGCAGTGGATTCATTGTACGTAACGCATACAATGATAGTACTAGCATACTTGCAGGAATAGAGTATTCATTTTGATGTTCTTGAGGAGATTATTTACCGTAATCGCGGGAGGCGTTTTACTTTTTCTGTCCGCAGTTTCCTCTGCCGAGGAGAGAGTAGTCGATGTCGTATTTTGTGACGGCCCCGGCAGGGCCGCTCGGCAGGCAGTCATCTCCAGTATATCAGAACGCTACCCCGCGACATTTGTTGACTGCGAGTCAGTGTTACCAACACAATCTCAGGTTTTTGTTGCGCTTAGTTACTCGGATGCCACGAGCCTTCTATCAAATAAATACTTGGTGTCTTCGCCTATTATAATATCCAATGTTTATAGGGCCAGCGTATCGGACATGCTGGCCGCCAATGAAAAGGTGGACATTTACACCTTTTTTAACGATCCAGACCCTCGCGCACAGCTTTTACTTTCCAAGGCCGTTTTTCCAGCTCGCCCTCGCCTGCTGTTGATACACTCGTATTCAACACACTCCATCGCTGTTGAGTACCAACATTCTGCTTCACAGCTTGGCCTCGAACTCCAGCTGGCGACTGTCAAAGACGAGAAAGGCGTACTAAAGGCCATCCAGGATTACCGTGACATTGACGCCATTTTACTTATCCCTGATAAGAACCTGTACAACAAAATGACCTTGCCGAACATCATACGCAGTAGTTACCACCTGAATGTTCCGCTCATCGGATTCTCCCCGGCGCTGGTTCAGAGTGGCGTTCTGGGGACCACCTTCCCCTCTCACCAGGCGAGAGTCGATTTTGTCAGCGCCGTTGTGGATCACTACATCGAGAATCATGATGACTCCAATACGCCGCTGGACGGGCACTCTCTTGGTCTTTCAATTAACCGAAGGGTTGCTCGTTCTCTAGGCCTGGATATCGCCACTGATGGCGTTTTGATCAGCAGTATCCAAGAAGGGGAGGAATAGCTTTGTTCTTCAAGAATAAACCACTTTCTCTGACCACCAGGTTCCGGGCGACCTCTTTTATTCCAGCGCTTGTGGTGTCTGTCGTCATGGGGATAACCATCTTCACTGTTGTGGAGTATAGAAATAGGGAAATTTTACAAACCAGTGCTCAAAAGACCATAGAAACGATGCGGGTTTTGTTCCAAGGCCCTCTTATCTCTGGTGACACAACCAGTGCCAGCTCTTTAATGCAGTCCATAATGAGCGATCCTGACCTCGTTTCTGTGAAGGTGTTTGATATTAGTGGCGAGCTATTTGCAGAAGGAACGAATGACGGTGTTCGAAGCAGCAAAAGTATTCCAGTTACTGAAAAAATATACAGGGAGTCGCTGCCAGTCGCCATTTGGGACGATGAAGACTCCTCTCTCCCAGCCGAATTGGGTCACATAGAGCTAGTTTTGGGCCGAGAGAATTCCGATATACGAAAGAACCGGGTCCTGTTTTTCCTCTACGCTGTCACTCTATTCGCGTTACTAGTATCAGTCTGGCTAGGTAGACGAATTGGTATGAGCATTCTGCGCCCCCTGGGCATCATCGGAGAGACTGTTACACAGATCAGGGCGGGGAACTACTCCACCACAAATACAGTCATCAAAAACGACGAGTTGGGCCTTTTGTCGGACAATATTCTCCACCTGGCTAGCGAGCTAAACTCCAAAGATGAAGCTATTGATGAGCAGATGGCCGAATTGCTGCAATCTCGCGAAGAACTCATCCGCCATCAGGAAGAGAATTCCGAACTACTGAATGACCTAATCAATGAATACAGCAATCCATTAGTATCTGCTGTAGGAAGCCTACAAAATGCTTCCAGTGTAGTCACTGATGGGGCAGGTGCGGATCTAATAGGTTCAGCTTTGCGTAACATAGAGTATCTGTTAGAGATGTCTGGTGATTTTGGCTACTTAGTCGATCAACGCACACAATCGGAGACTTTGCGAAGCGTCGCGGTGCAAATCAACACGTTAACTAACAGCGTTATAAGCTCCTTCGCCCAACAATGTTCCGCTTGTGGTGTCTCTATTGTGCATGACGCTGAGGATTACAGCGATCTGCTGGACCAAGAGGTTTATTCAGATCCCATACGAATTCGGGTTTTATTGAAAAATGTCCTTGAGTACGCTGTTCAGTACGCCCCTGCCGGTGGCAGTATTTCCATACGCACTATGGTGAGAGAGCAATCTAATCGTGCAGTGGTGATTATGGATGTGTTTGACGACACCCGCCATTTTTCCGACAAAGCTCTTTCAGTGCTTGCGAGATACTTCAGTGACAGCCAGGACTTTCTGGAGCAGGACGAATACCTGTCCATTCCAATAGAGTACAGGACGGCGAATAGGGTGGCTCGATCTCTAAATGGAAATCTCTCCATAAACAGGTGCCTCAATGGCGGCCAGATCCTCTCAATTCAGTTTTTGGTTCAGGCGGAACCTGGTGCTCTGCCATCCCTCGATGCCGCTGTAAGTAAAACTCCTCGAACCGACATTCTTTTCTATAGATACGGGACTGAGGGAAATTCCATTGCGGACAAATACCTCAAATCAAAGGATATTGAGGTCCAGCCGGTAAGCTCGCTTCTATCGTCACCGGGACCCCTCCCCTGGCCCGATTGCAGGTTAGTCTTCGTGGAACTGGATTTAGCTAGGCCGGAGTATTCTCAGCTTCTGCGCTGCATGGAGCTCCCGTTACAATCAAATCAAATATCCGTCATTGCCCTGATCGAGCCGAAGGATTCTGATTCTATCTCAAGCCTGATGAGCATTGGCTTTACCGAGGTCATTGTGAAGCCTGTTACAGCCAGCCATATTTGCTCGCTCATCGATGCTAACTCTACAGTCAATAGTTCGATGAAGCGTATTTTTGCCTCCTTATGAAATACGTTCTCGATAGCGTCATTCTCACGTTATCATTGGCTGCCTCCATTTCTGTATACAGCTCCCCTCCCCTGTCGCTTCTTGAAGCGCATACGGTTGCCGGCTCGTCGGGTCTCGATCTTTCAGGGCTTGATCTGTGTGATGAATTGCTTCTGACCGTTAGTGACAAAACAGAGGATCGCGTCTTTTCCCTTGAGCCTGTGAACAGTGGTTATGCTGTGGGGGAATACCTTCAACTTGATGTGCCCCCGCACAACCACAGTAGGCCCTGGCTTCGCGTGCTCTACTCCTATTTGCGTGGTTTGGTAGGTCAGAGCACCACCGATTGGGAAGGCGTCAGCTGTGAAGGGAACGACATTTTTCTGATAAGCGAGATGTTCGGCTCGTTCCTGGTAGCCAGCAAAGATACCTCGCCGATATGGAGATCGGTCGCTGACCAAAATATAGTGGGGGACCTCCCCTTATACGAACGGTTTTCTATAGGGTTTGAGACTATTTCGGTCATTGATCGTCAGAGCGTTTTTATCGGTCATGAACGAGAGCCAGCCGCTGGTCTCATCTTCATCTTCTCGCCGGAGCCGGGAAGAATTAGTGACTTTATTCCTATAATGAGTATTCCTGGCTACATCGCGCCCTCCCACGGCTCGGAGGATATAACAGGAAGTGACATACACGGCGATGTTTTGTACACACTACACAGAAGTTCACGCCAAATATGCGCGCAGAAGATTACGCCGCCATTCAAAGATTTCCTCGGGTGTCGAAGCTTCGCCTCAACCGAGAAAGCAGAAGCATACGCTTATACATCTATGACCTATGGTCGGGCAGAAGGTCTGGCGGTCACTGACGACAAACTCTATGTTATTCTCGACAACAATGGGGATGAGCTCATATCAAATGGCTCCAGCGAAGCGTTGCTTTTTGTATTTCAAAATCCCTGGCGGCCCGCTGTTCCTATAGGTCGCTTATAACTCCAGTTTTCGTTTTTCTTGATATGGCTTCAATGGCTGCAGTGGCGGGGCCGTACAAGTCTTGCACGGCCACATGCGTCAAATACTTCCGGCTGATGCCCTTCCCCCCTTTTTTCTCTACCGCCATAATCTTGCCAAAAATTGAGACCTGCACGCGGACATGGACCAGCACCTTGTCATTGGTGGGCATGTAGAAGGATGTGCGAAACCGCACCCCTTTTGTCCGCCCACAGAGATTGTGCAGCTCATTGGCCCATAGCGGGTTAAATTCCCTCCCGAGTTCGACCATTTCCGTATCGACCAGCAAGCCCCCTGCCCTCTCCAGACGCGCGGCTGCCAGTGAGCGAGACACTTTCTTTTTAACGCGCGTCTTTCCCAGCGTAATGGTCTTTCGATTCGATATCTTATCTGTCACTGAAAGTCTCTTTTACCCAGTTATGCAATCTGGTTAGTGTGCCAGAATCCGTCGTTTCTGACACTTCAGCCCAAATCAGCCCAAATGCGCGTTATATGCGCTAAGCCAAATAAATTGCGACCACGGCCACGCGTTCATGCCCTAGCTCACGCGATACCGTCAGCCTCGCCTCCTGATCGGTTTCTTTCAAACCGGACTGCAAGTCCCTTCGTTTCGGCCCTCCCAGGGCAGGACACGGCCATCCGGTCAATTCCTGGTAACGCTGTTGAGCGTAGGCATGCCGTAAGCCGTGATTCTTATCCAATCCCGCTTTTAGGGTGTTTCTCTCATACGTCCTGAGCTGCTGGACATAGTTTTTGTTGCTCGGAATCATGGCCCCTTTTCCCGCGAATCGTCTCACCTCGTCCAATAATTTTCGCTGCTCTTCATTCCTGATTGGAATATCTCGGGCTTTTCCGCCCTTGGTCCAACTTGCTTTGAGGGTGATTTTATCCCCTTTATCGGCATAACTCGGGCTGAATTTAATCGCCTCTTCTCGGCGTAACCCAAAGGCTTCCTGCAATTTTAGCGACAGTGTTGTGTATTGGTCGGTGACGCTATCTAGCTTGTCTCCGTCCAGGTGCCGTGATTTGTCCACACCAGTGACATACACCCGCCTCTCTATAGCGTAGTGATCGTTACTCCTGGCCACTATGGCTGGTTTGCCTATTTTTTGTGCCCACCATCGCATGTGGCTCATCCGATTCTTAACCGTGCCAGGCGATAGACCCTGCTCAGTCCAGTGCTTCACGACTGCATCAACGTGGCGGCTTTTCAGGGTATCCGCTCGAAGCGCTTTATACCCCAATTCATGTAACGTATCGGCGGTCTGGTTCAATATCATTTTCCGCGCATGGCGCGTCCCAAATGAGCCCTCTTTGTGGGTTTTTTGGAGTTCCTTCAACTGATAATTCAGATCCCTCATGCGGCCGGCATACCGTGATTGCTTTCCAAAATGGCGCGTACCGCTTTGGGGTGGACGTCCGCCACCTCATCGTCGATTCGACGAGTTGCAAACGCATGTTCTTTTTGGGATTGAAGGGACATTTTGTCCAAAGATGGCCCCCCCTCGGCAGGTGCATCCCGGCCTGTCAGCCGCCTATATCGCCACAAAACATACCGATACTGCCCCCCTATTTCCTGACTGAACCCTGCCCTGGCCAGATGTCTCTCGTAGACTCGGCGCTGTTCAATATAATTGCGGCCCTCGGGTATCATCGCCCCGCTTGTCTGCTCTGCCAACGCCTTCGCGTCGTCCAGCGCGACCCGTTGAAGGGGCTCCTCAAACAACAGGATTCGCCCCATTTTCGTATTCTTTCCCCGCCAGGTGTTTTTAATGGCAAGGGAATACCCCTGGTCCGCCACTGCTGGCCGAATCTTTATGGATTCCATCACATTGAGCCCGAAAGCAGCCTGAAGCCGCAGGGACATATTCGCGTGGGGATCGGTTATTTTAGACAGTTTTTCGTCGAAGTTACCCATCAGGGATTTGGTCACTTCGGCTATTTCATCCAGCCGGTAGGATTTGCTTTTTTTAGCAACTGCTGACTCTCGATCCACCTGCTTGGCCCACCACCGAATGGCGCTCAATCGGACGGTTATAGTGTCTGGTTTGTGCCCTATTTTCGTCCAATAATCGATGAGTTCTAAGACGTGTTTTTGTTGCAAGCCGTCCGCTGTCATGTGCTTGTAACCAAGATGATTCAGGTCCGCCGCCGCCCTCAATAATGCCGTTTCTCTGCTTATGTTCCTCTGCTTTACCGTGTCGATTTCATCTCGCTTCAGCAGCGCCTGGAGACCATATTCAAGCTGATTCAAGCGCTGTTTCCTCTGTGTTATTCGTCCTGATTCCCGTTTCTTTTCCCTGCTGCTGATACTATTTCGAACGCTTCGGGTGTCACCGTTTGGTAAGTTTTCATGTCCACCACGGAGCGCCGTAGCACTGAGTGTCCTGCAAGCAGGGACGGACTGAAAGCGTTCGATATCACTGAATATTCTCAGCGTTGAGGTGCGTTCCCTGTTGGGAATCCACGTTCGATTTATCACTTTCGACGTGGTATCACAGCCTCGCTATTGCGCCGGTTTCCCGATGCAGCAGGTCCGGTGTTGCCACCATTCCACAGGTTTTCGTTTCAAGTCACTTCCTCCTCTTCAAATCAGTTTACGTGCAAAAATGATTGAAGCCTCACCCATCGGGTGAACGCATCAACCCGTTGGGTTTGGACGGCGGAGCCGACCGTTCTCATTGCTGGGCAATGGGAACTGGTGCTGGTGTTAGCCAGCGGTACTCATCGTTCGCTTCTCCTATTCAAGTTCTTTTTATTGCTAAAAATAGTTGAAACCTCCCCCGTTGGGTTAGCTTTCAACCCATCGAGTTTGGCCTTAGGACAAGGCCGCGTCTCAGTACTCACTGAGCCGCTTTCGCTAGCGGTGCTAGCCGAACATGCAGGCGGTGCCTGCTTTACCTAATGCTACTGTAAGCAGCGACTAAGTGAGGCCATTGTATGGCCGCCCTTGTGGGATCGTCAATGGTTGTTTTTTAACCATTATTGACTTGTCACTACTTTTAAGGGCGCGCTAACGCCCGCTTTGCCCCGAGGGACCGGGGCTAGTTTGCACGCTAGGATCTAGCGTCACTACTTTTATTTGTCCTCCTTTGTCGGCCAATGTAGTGACGCCAGCGCGTGCTTCTCAGGCTCAAGCCTGCCCGGTGCGCTCCGCTCCGGACCCCGGTAAAGCCTCACCCCAAACCGCCCTCCTCCCAGGAACTGGCCGCAGCTCACTCGCGCAAATGGGTGGCATTTGCACTGAGATGGCTCGACCATTGAGCGTTGCTCAGGGTTCCACAGGAAGGGTTGATGCACCCCGTGCGGGATGCAGGGGCGGTCCTACTGCATGTCGCTTTGCACGACATGAATCACTCGTGTCAACCGAGGTTGGCACAGCATAAAAACGTTAAGCCGTGTGGGTCACGTCCTTTATGACAAACCGACCCTCTGGTGCGTTGTCATTCCAAAATACATTGCTCTGTTCAATCACATGGCCTTCGACCCAGGACTCAGATCGAAGACTCCTGCCCTTGAACAAGTCCCGGCCTTCTCGCACCTGTTTGCCGATCTTCAGTCGCGCAAACTGATTCACCAGGCGCTTGGTATCTTCTTCCCAGCCGAGCAGCCTTCTGACTTCCTCAAACGCTGCCGGTGACCGTAGGAACGTTCGTCCTTCCCTATCAATCTGAACGAGGTTCCCTGGTGCATTGAACGGCAACGTGCCATCTTCCAGACACTTTCGAATACCGTCCACCACATCCCACCCCGCCGCTTTTGAACGCCTGGGCGAATCCGCCTCTGCGGGCGGCTCTGGGGGGCCGGGAGGTCGAACCGGTGCTGCGGGTTCCGAAGCGCTCAAATCGAGCTCTCTGGGGGCATCGTGGGCCATCGCGTATAAGCCGCCTAGTGACGACTGTTCAAAATATCCAAGCCAGTCTTCCCAGACCATCGGGTCGGCTTGCATCTCGCTCAGAACGGCTGCCGGTATTAAGCGCTCGGCAAGCAGTTGCGGAACGTCATCTTCACCTTGCTTAGCTCTTAAATATCCTTCTACTGCCATTGCCGTGACCAAGGCGTCTGTGTAGATAAACTCATAACGGCGATAGTCCGTGCCAGGACGCTTTTGAGGCAAGCGCCCACTCCAGCGGCGAATACACGCGCACGCTGTGTCGTAGATAATATGGGCCACTGCGTCTTCAGCGGCGGCGCTGTCCATCGTTTCCCTCAGCCCTGCCATGAGAACCTGGTACATGGGCTCGATTTGCAGGTCGAAATCTTCTCTGGTGCGCATACCCTGCTTCCGCTTCAAATATGCCAAGGCTTCGTTGTACTTCGGGCCGGTTTCCACTCGATCCTGTCCAGCCTCCTCCAGAGCCCCGTTTGAGAACCATTTTGCCAACCAATTAGCCACGTTTAACATTCTGACACCTCTGTGCACGCCATACAGGGGGTTTGTGGGACGTATTGCCCGATTCCATGGCGCATGTACTCCAAGGGCGCTGGCATGCTTCCAGGGGCGCTTACGGCGTCCTTTACGGCAGCCAAGCTATGGAGGGACGGTGTGTCTACCGCAATATATTCGCAAGGGAGGTAGCCAGTTGCATTCCACAACCGGTTGTTTTCCTGGTTCAGCTTGATTTTTATTAGCCGAAGCTGGGGGGCAGTGGATACTTGCCCTCCCCTTTTAAGTCTCCATGAGAAACTACCTAACACTTCTCTCCCCTTGCCAGTAATTATATTCACCTTTAAAACAGTTACGGTAAGTTACTACCTATTGTTAATAATCTTGTTATAGGTCTTAGTTAAATACTGTTAGTACGTTACCGTTTGATATTACCTTTATATATCATGGGGTTGCGGCATTTCTGGTGTGTGATACCACGATAGTCTGTGTGTGATACCACGTAATACCGAGTGTGATACCACGATACTGGTGTGGGTAAAGCCACGATAGTTTGTGGGTGATACCACGTGTCATGGGTGTGTGATACCACGTGAGTCTGTGTGTGATACCACGTGCCAATCCACAGGCTTTTCCACAGCCGTATTCGACGATATTGGCCCGTGTTGAGCCTGTTTTAGGGGTGGTTCTTGTCTGTTTTTTTGCATACACGCCTCGCATACGGTATTTATATGTCTGCTTTGCGCGGCCACCTTTCGGGGTGTGTGTGAAACCACGATAGTCATTTTAGGGTTGCCTGCCTGGGCATAATGATCAGCTTTTCTTTGGCGTTAAGCTTGGGAGCGGCGATCTCATAATCAACCTCATACCCCGGTATCGCCTGCTCCTCAACGGCTTTTCTAATCATTCGGCGGAATTCTCTTAAGGATGCTCGCGTGCCGAATTTTCGATACAGCTTTTCAAATGAGATCTCCCAAATGGCTTGATTGCCACAGTGCTTTCTAGCCAGTTCGTACAGTCGTCTTGCGACAGGTGATCTCAGTTTGAAATAGGATCGATCGTATGTAAGCACTTCGTTACGGGAAATCGCGGCAGCCAGGCGCTCGCCAATGGTCACCTCAATAGAGGTCATTCTTCCGTTAACCTCACTTATAACCGCGTCCTCGATGAATCCAAACACATAGCCTGTGCGACTCTTTCCCACCTTGCCGTCTTCCTGGATATTGGACCGGAACGTCGTTCCTCTCAGTCTGGCCAAAACATCGCTCAGCGCGGCATAGGATTTGCCATCGGTCCGACGGTTCGTTGCTTTTAGAAAGTCGTAGGCCACTATTTTAACTTTGCGGCTGGTCTTCTTGCCGCGGTTTTGAGCCTCTACCAGCTGCGATGTGATGTAAAGCATCAGATCTTTGTCAAATATGGTCGCCCTTCCCTTCACCGATGGGATGATCTCTAACCACGATCCGGTATCAGGGTTGTCAAAACGATATATCTCTGTGTCTTTTTTTGTCGACAAGGCAAATATTGGATACTCCATGCTGGAGATATCGCCCTTGGTATTGACGTCAATCAGATCCGCGACAAACAATTCCAGTTGGTCGGCACCCACTGTCTCTGGTTGCTCTATGACTTCCATTGCCCTTGCCATTCGCCTGCCCTCTTTCGCACTGTCCCACCCTGGGACACTTAGCCTTTATTATGTTTGTGACGCACCTTGTTGAAGCAGGTGCGCCATAACTGCTGCTCTCACTACGGAGCTGCGATCCTTTGCCGCGCCATATTGCGCTGATGTCTTTTCCAATACGCCGCTGATAGCCTGGTCAACCGCACTTCGTAGCGATAATGACAGCGTAACGCTACTGCCTCTCGGGCTTTCGTAAAACTCCTCCGCCACCAGCTCTGGCGCTTCATCATCTGCGATAAATTCCTCTATGATGCTCGACAGCCAGGTAGACCGCTCTCTGCTTTTCCTGCCGCTTTTTTCGAGGCTCCTGCCTATATCGTCGGCCATAGCTTGGGACATTCTAATGCTGGTCCTCACTACCGGCTCCTCCTGGCCCAAGCCGAAGGCCCTCTTTTTAACTGCCATGCTGACTTACCGCTGCCATAATTTGCTCCAATGCTTTGTTGATCATTTTCGGATCGCTATAGTCGATTTTTCCTAGCGACTTGTTCAGCGCCTCATCTGACAATTTCTCTACCACGGCTTCTATTATGAATTTCGCCGCTTGCGTGTTCTCACCAGCACTCAGTCGTAGCGTTGCTCGACGTGGTGCTGCTTTGGCGCCCTTGTCTTTTGACCGGGCTTTCTGGACGAGGTTATGGGCGCTCACAATGCTATTAATTTTGCCTAGACGGATCTCTTCCCATAACACCTTTGTTGCGTGTCTGATGACGGTGACGTACCTTTCCGCCCATGTTTTGCTCATGCCCGTTTTTGCTGCAAACTCTCGAATGCTGATCTCTTTACCGTTATTGCCCGACTTTAACGCTGCCAGAATCCGCTCCAGATTTCCCAATCGGTCGGAGAGCGATAAGTCTTCTCGATCTGAATTCTCTGACCATTGCATGAGCAACAGCTCGTCCGGCGCTGGTCGTGTTTCGAGTATTCGAACCGGCGCATGAGTAGCCAGTAGTAATAGGCAGGCCAGAAATCTACGCTCGCCAGCAATAATCTGAAAGTTACTCCCCACAGGAAATACGGTTATGGGGTTAATTATTTTGTCTGAAGAACCAAGAGAAACAGCGAAGTGGAGGAGGGAGGTCAGCTCTTTTTGAGCGGCGCTGGCCCATTTGTCTGCGATTTCGACGCCCGCGGGGCAGGGCGCCTGTTTAACATAAGACTCTATCCAGTCTGTGGACTCTGCGAACCCTTCTGGAAGAGGATGCTGTTGAATCAGTGCCCTGATGTCCTTGGAGCTGTAAAGCAGTGTTCTAGGGTTCTCAGGATCTTCTTCCAGTAGTGCTAACGGCAGTGTTTTCGCATTGATGTTCTTAATGCCGTCCATTCGGGCTGCGCCTTCCTTAATCCCTTCGGACCAGGTTGAGGTGTCGCCGGCGGCGCTCTTTTCAGTAATTTCGGCCACCGTGCCCGTTCCGAATGCTTTTTTCCTACTCATGGTGCGCTACCTCTAACGTTTCGGAAGGGTGTCCCAGGGTGGGACACTTGAGGTCCAGTTTGCTCAAAACATACTCTCCAACGCGCTCAGCGTGCTGCCTCGCCTTGTGGCTTTTGCCGATATTGAAGATGGATTTTGGCGAAATACCCTTGATGTCCCTTTCAGGGAAGGCGACTGCCAACGGAAGGTATACGTCTTCCGGGCACATCAAATTGCCAAGCGTATTGTGAAGCTCTTCCAGTGAATTGCTGTGAAGGGCCGTTTGTTGCCTTACCTTATTGGGTATAAGCCCAATAAGTTTCAGCTCATTCCCCGCGCCGCTTCTGGCGTAATTCTCGCTCTGAATGACATGCAGCATGGCATTGATCCCTTGTTTTGACTTTTCTTCCAACTCAAACGGGATCACTGCGTGAGTGGCGGCCCTGAGTGCCGAGCGAAAAACCGGATTTCGAGTTGGCCCAGTGTCCAGAATGATCAGATCATAGGCCCCCTGGATATCGGGCAGATGAAGAAATTCCCCCACGCGCGTGACGATCTCGCTGGCAATTTTGCCGCTGGCATTGTCGTGTTCTGTGCAGACTTCCTCCAGTAGTCTCGGGTGCCCGAGCATGATGTCTACATAGCCGGTATAGCCGTTCGATTCCTGTATAAACGTTTCGTAGGGCATGACTGCCTTGCCATAGAAAATGTCGGCAATTGTGGAGCGCTGCTCGATATTAATGCCTTCCTCGAAGTCCGGGTGAGGAGGGGGGAGCTGTCCGCCTGGCTCACCCGGTGCAGACTCCATTCCAACCCAGTAATCCGAGCTATTGCATTGCATGTCCAGATCAACAACCAACACTGAGAGGTGTTTTACGACCGCCGCATACTCAGCGATGATAGATGCCATCGTGGTTTTACCCACACCACCTTTTTGATTGAAAATACCCAAGATCTTTGATCTGTATTCCATTTTCCGCCCCGTGCGTATTTATTAAGCGTATTTATAGCACGTATTTATTGAGAGCGGTAGCCCTTTGGGCGTCCGGGCGTGCTTCTTCAGGTTCCGCGTTCGCTGCATCCTGGCAGGACTTCGCCTTGCGCATCACTGACGCAGATCACAATCGCGTATTGCTCCGCCAGAACAGGCTGGCGGGGTAGGGTGGTGACACCCTCGGGTGTCACGTAAGGAAAAGGATTCCTCTGGGGGGAGGCAAGCCTAGCAGCGTTTTGGGCTTAGTCCAGGCATCCCCCAATCTTCACTCTCTACATTCGTTGCAGACCTGCGCGGATCCGCTGGCGCGGATGTGCTTGCCTTGCGCCTGCGGCTTCAGGTGGGAGGTTCCCCGTGCCCGGACACACCCAAAGCCACTGCTCTACTCGCTGCGCTCGCATCTTGGGGTTTTTAACCCCAGAGGAATGGGGTTTACACACAAAAACCAACAACAGACAGAGCGAGATTTAACTATGACCATTCTTATTGATGCGACTTACAGCGCCGAAGACAACAAATTACGCCTTTACGCCAGCGAGCGGCTGGATACCGAGCTTTACCAGCGGGTGAAGGATGCGGGTTTTAGGTGGGCACCAAAACAGGGTTTATTTGTAGCGCCGAAATGGACACCAGGGCGAGAGGATTTGTGCATAGAGCTGGCCGGTGAAATTACCGCCGAACAAACCACAATGGCAGAACGTGCAGAAGCCAAAGCCGAGAGATTGGACAACCTGGCCGAGAAGAGGGCAGGGCAGGCGAGTGCCTTCCAGGATGCAGCGCGTTCTATTTCACAGCGTTTTGAAGCAGGGCAACCCATTTTGGTGGGGCATCACTCCGAACGGCGAGCACGCAAAGACAAAGAGCGTATGAATTCTGCCATGGAAAAAGCTGTAAAGGCTCATGACGCGGTGAGTTATTGGAACTATCGGGCCGAAGGCGTTGAGCATCATGCCAACCACAAGAGCAATCCGCGAGTCAGGGCGCGCAGGATTAAAACACTGCTGGCAGAGCTTCGAGACATGCAACGCAGAATCAACCACGCGCATTTTTGCCTGAAGCTGTGGACCCGTATCGATCAGACCACCAAACAGGATGAACAAGATAAAGCGGCTTTGCATTGGTCAGGGACACACCTGGGCGGGGGCAGCGTTGCGCCAAATCTTAGAGGCGATTCACTTTGGAGTTTGTTGGATAGAGGTGAGATGTCCACTAGTGAGGTGATAGAAAAATGTTTGGCACATTGGGAATTCATCCTTGAAAACCCACACTACAGCCGTTGGGTGTCGCATATTCTTAACCGATTAGGCTACGAGCGTGCAGAGCTGGGGCCGGTGATTCGCTTTGAAGGTGAGTTAACGCCCGTGATCTTGCAGGCGTTCGCCCGTGAACACGGCGCAGAAAAGCCCAAGGCAAAAGAACAGGAAAATGGGTTTGTTTTAACTTCCCTCGTGGCATTACCTGTCCACCTGGCGCAAGGCAGCGAACTGGCGTTGAGCGCGGACGAGTGGCGGGATCTGATGCAGTCTGCCGGGTATGAGGTGGTGGTTAAAGTGCGCAGGCCATCCAAGAAACAAACTTGCCCGCTGATAAACCCCACGCCCGAGCAGGCCGAAAAGCTGCAAGTGCTTTGGAATGCGAGTGCAGAAGCCACCAAGTACGGCAAGGCGAGCGAGCGACTGGAAACGACACAACCCCACTACAGCGCCAACAGTAAAGGCGACTACGGACGCTATTCCACCATTTCACTGGACGAGTTGGGCAATAGAGTTTGGAGCAGCAACCGCGACGCGGTGCCCGTCTGCCGTATTAGGGTCGGAAGCGGATCGGGTTTGTATGCGGCGGATCGGGTGATTACGTTGACCGACAAGCCACAAAAAGCACTGCCTCTTGATCTTGATGCCATTAAAGAAGCGGAGGCCGCATAAATGGAGGATTCACTTTACAGCAGGCCGAACAAGCCAAAGCGCGTTTTAGTACGCAAACGATCAGGAGCGCCAGAAATGGCACTCACTGAACTGCCGCAGGCCATCGAGATTGATAGCGCAACAGAATGCCATGTAACGCCGCCCGATGTGGCCGCGCGGATGGTGGAGTACCTGGGGCCGGTCGGAGACTTTTTAACACTGGAGCCCAGCGCCGGCACCGGGAGCCTCCTGGAAGCGCTGTTTGAATCCGGTCATTCTGTTAACGAAACGGTGGCCATCGAGCGACACCACGGACTGTGCAAGGCAATTCGCTTACGCTTCCAGGGGTGCCAGTACATTGACCCTATGCAACGGTGCTTTTTGGAGTACGCCGAAGAATGGGCGGGCAGGGGAGACTTCCCCTGTATCATTATGAATCCACCCTTTAAGCAGATCCGAAAGCACATGGCGGCCGCGCTGTCGTTGCTTGGCCGTGGCGGGCATAACGGTCCCGCTGTGCTTGTCGCGTTAGTACCGATTACCTACCAGCACCAGGATGCAGAGCTAGTGGAGGAACTGCCTAGCGATACATTCCCCAGTTGCCAGGTGTCCACCAAAATAATCCGGTTCACGCTATGAGCGTCCACTATAGCGTGTATTGCAGTTATCGCATTGGCCGCCGGTATGCCAAACGCACATTGGCCAGAGGCTTGCCGTTGAAGGCGGCGCGAGCGCTGCAATGCCAACGCCAGGCCGGGGAGAACCGTCGTTTTACCAAACGTCGTGGGTACTGGTCGAGCTGGTCTGGCAGGATTTATGGCATTCAGCGGGAATAGAACGCCAGGTGGTTATCCCGCCCTTGCGCCGGGGTAGCCACTGGATCGACTTCGATCCAAACGCCCATACCAAGGATTTGTAGCCGCTAGAACGCGGTCGATATTTACACGAGGATCAAAATCAGTGAGCAACGAACAAAACAGTCAGGCTGTGGCCTATAGGCGTCATCGCAAGGTTTGTTCGCTGAGTTTCGTTAAGGGCGTCCCTAGGGATTTTCCGTCCTAAAAAGACATAATTCCCAGAACCCGTAGGTTAAAGGACTAATACCAACCAATGGGTGATCAAAAATTAGCCTATCAGAATAAAGTTGGGCCAATATTTTCTGATCTTGATAACATCAATAGCTTTATACAAACGATCACTAGTCCATGAATAAAGAACAACTAAAACAGCTTGAGAGCGACCTGTGGTCGGCCGCCGATAACCTGCGTGCTAACTCCGACCTCAAGGCTTCCGAATACGGAACTCCAGTTCTCGGGCTGATTTTCCTCAAATTCGCCGACATCAACTACCGTAGGCACGAGGACGCCATCCGAGCGGAGTTTGAAAAGCTGAAGGGTGGACGTAGGGAAAAGCCTCTTCACGAGATCGCTGTAGCTGCTTGCGGTTTCTACCTGCCCGAACACGCTCGCTACAGCTACCTGCTCAATCTCCCCGAAGATCAGGACATCGCCAAGGCTATCGAGAGAGCGATGGAGTCGATCGAGAAGTACAAGCCAGAGCTTGAAGGCAGCCTGCCTAAGGACGAGTACTATCGTCTTACCCGCACCGAGCAAATGAAGCACCTGCCCTTTGACTTACTTCGCCAGTTCGACAACATCCCGGACGAAGCCACAGGCGATATATTCGGCCAGATCTACGAGTACTTCCTGGGTAAGTTTGCCCTTGCTGAGGGCCAGGGCGGAGGCGAGTTCTTCACCCCGCGTTCGGTCGTGCGTCTTATGGTCGAGATCATCGAGCCACATGGCGGTTCGGTTTTGGACCCGGCCTGTGGGTCCGGCGGTATGTTCGTGCAATCAGCTCAATTTATCGAAGAGCACCGCAAGGAATACGAGGCCAAAGGAGAGGATACCAGCGTGTTCGTCTCGGGGCAGGAAAAGGAAAGCGAGACCGTCAAACTTGCTCGAATGAACCTCGCAGTAAATGGCTTACGAGGCGAGATCAAGCAGGGCATCACGTACTATGAAGATCACCACTATTCCTTTGGCAAGTTCGACTATGTACTGGCCAATCCCCCATTCAATGTGGATGACGTATCGCTTTCGTTAGTCGAGAAAGATCCTCGATTCAACACCTACGGCATCCCACGCAAGAAAACCAAGGCGAAAAAATCCGAGCAGGGTAAAGAAACCGTTCCCAACGCAAATTACCTGTGGATCAATCTTTTCGCCACTTCCTTAAAAGAGGACACCGGACGCGCCGCCCTCGTCATGGCCAACTCCGCCTCCGACGCTCGCCACTCCGAGGCTGACATCCGCCAGACCCTCATTGAGAACAACCTCATCTACGGCATGCTCACCCTGCCATCGAACATGTTCTACACTGTCACGCTCCCGGCCACCCTCTGGTTCTTCGACAAGGGCAAGACCGACGACCGCGTCCTGTTTATCGACGCCCGCAACATCTTTACCCCGATCGATCGCGCCCACCGCGAGTTCTCCGAGGAACAGATTCAGAACATCGCCATCATCAGCCGCCTGCACAAAGGCCGCCGCGACGAGTTCTCCTCCCTCATCGACCGCTACTTCGCCTCGGGTATGAAGCGCCTCGCCGAAAACAAGACCCAGGTGGAGCCCGTTTCCGGGAAAATACTCAAAGTCCTCGATGACAAAGCGGGCAAGGACGCCGTTGCCAGCTTGGTGAAAATCTGGGACGACCTCGCCCCGCTGGAGAAAGCCTACGCCGCCTACCAGAAAAAGAACGGCAATAAAGCCACGGTGGAAAAGAAGAACACCGCCCAGCTGGAACTCCGCGCCACCTTCGATCCCTTCTTCACCCAACTGCACGACTGCCTCAAGCAGATCGACAAGGCCGTGCGCCGCCACGAAAAAGCCCTCGCGGAAAAAGCCAGGGAAGCGGGCAAACGTCAAACTGCCGATCGCGCCACCAAGCAGCTCAAGATCGCTCTCGAAGCCCTGCATGCCGAGGTGAAGAACGCCGAGAGCGCATTCGCCCACATCCACTGGCTGCAGAAACGCTTCCCTGAGGCGAAATACGAAGACGTCACCGGCCTCTGTAAACTGGCCGACCAAAACGAACTAAAAAAGCAGGACTACTCGCTCAATCCAGGTCGCTACGTTGGCGTCGTGATCGAGGAGGATGGAAAAACAGAAGAAGAATTCATCGATGATCTCCTCTCGCTGCAAAATGAGCTCGATTCGCTTAGCGGCTTGGCCTCAAAGCTTGAAACTGCCATTTCCAAGAACACGAAAATCATGGTTGGCGAATAATGGAATCCTGGAAACCAACTACGCTGGGTGAGCTTCTGAAGGTTGAGCACGGCTACGCTTTCAAGGGAGAGTATTTTTCTGACGTGGGGCACTATGTTCTTTTAACTCCAGGCAACTTTTACGAAGAAGGCGGATTCAAGCTCAGGCCGGGCAAGGATCGCTATTACGTTGGAGAGATACCGGATCGCTACATTCTGCCAAAAGGATCAATGATCGTTGCGATGACGGAGCAAGCCGAGGGATTGCTCGGCAGCCCCGCCATGATGCCGGAGTCGCATCGCTTCTTACACAACCAGCGACTTGGGCTAGTGCGGCCTTTTGAAAAGAAAGCCGACCTCAATTTTCTATATTATCTATTTAACACAAACCTCATTCGCCAGCAGCTTCGCAATAGCTCATCTGGAGCTAAGGTTCGCCACACATCTCCGGAGAGGATTTACCGCGCTGAGGTTACGATTCCTGACATCCTCACCCAGCGCAAGATCGCCGCGGCCCTGACGGCCTACGACGACCTGATCGAGACCAACAAGCGCCGCATCACCCTGCTCGAAAAGATGGCCGAGGAACTCTACCGCGAATGGTTCGTCCGCATGCGCTTTCCCGGCTACGAAAACGCCAACTTCGTCAAAGGCGTCCCGGAGGGGTGGGAGGTTCGTGAACTAGGGGAGTGCGCCGACGTGAATTCTTCAAGCCTTGGGCGCAATGACCGTCCAGAGCTTATTCATTACGTTGACATCGGCGCGGTTACCACCAATCACATTGGCGACATTCAAACGCTGCCGTTGACAGAAGCGCCGGGAAGAGCAAAAAGACGAGTTCAGCACGGCGACATAATCTGGTCGTCCGTTCGTCCTGCTAATCGAGCCTATTGCCAGATCTACGAACCGATTGAGAATCTGATTGTGTCGACGGGGTTTGCCGTAATCCGGCCGAAGTCTGAAACGCCATTCACGTTTCTCAATTTTGTTGTCACGAGCAATGGGTTTGTAGATCAGATGACCGCCGTTGCGAAAGGTGCGGCATATCCAGCGACGAGTTTTGATGATTTTGAGAAAGCCAAGTTGCTTTGGCCAGGTGAAGACCTACTCGCAGCTTTTCACGAATACTGCGAACCGCTGTTTCATCAGAAACACAACCTGACGGTGCAGAATGGCACCCTCACCCAAACACGCGACCTCCTTCTCCCACGCCTAATCTCCGGCAAGCTCTCGGTCGAAGACCTCGACATCCAGTTCCCGGCGAGCATGCAGGAAGAAGCAATCGAACCCGAGCCCGCCCATGCCTAACTTCATTTCAGAGGATGATATCGAGGTCGCGATGGTGCAGCGCCTGGAGCAGGTCTATGGCTACGATACGCTAAATTGCTTCACCGCTGATCCAGGAGACCTCAATGACGGGTCTGGGCGCACTGATAAGCGCGACGTCATTCTCAACGACCGCTTGAAGGAAGCGGCCATTGCGTTGAATCCGGGGGTTCCTGAATCAGCCATCGACGACGCACTCAAGCAGCTTTGTGACAAGCGCCAGGTATTGGCACCTATCGCCGCAAACCGTGAATTAGACGGCCTGATCCGTGATGGTGTGCGGGTTGAGTTCAAAGACGAGCGGGACAGGCTCCGCAAAGAGCGGGTCAAGATTATCGACTTTGATGATCCTTCGCAGAATCAGTTTCTTGCCGTTACTCAGCTATGGATACAAAGCACCGGGGCAACTGCCAAAGCCGGTTATCGCCGTCCTGACATTCTGCTCTATATCAATGGCTTGCCCTTGGTCTTTATCGAGCTGAAAAACTCCAATGTCAAGCTGCGCTCCGCCTACGATGACAACCTGACGAACTACAAGGCTGATATACCGCAGCTCTTTCTTCCCAACGCATTCTGTGTTTTTTCTAATGCTTTAGAAACCAGAGTGGGAAGCCTCACTGCCGAGTGGGAACACTTTTTTCACTGGCTTCGCCCGGAAGATGAGAAAGAAAAAATTCGTCGGGAACAAATTGAGGCAGAGGGCACTAGCGCCGAGAGACTTCTGGCTGGCCTTTGTAAGAAGGAGAACCTGCTGGACTATATCGAAAACTTTGTTATCTATCACAAAGAAACCCAGAAGATCATCGCTCAGAATCACCAGTTCATTGGCGTCAACCGGGGCTTCGAGAAGTTTCTTCGGCGCGATGAGTATGGCGGGAAGCTGGGTGTGTTCTGGCATACCCAGGGCTCGGGAAAGAGCTTTTCGATGATCTTCTACGCCAGGAAGATCTTCCGCAAATGTGAAGGCAACTACACCTTCGTTGTCGTCACAGACCGCGACGATCTCGACGGTCAGATCTATCGAAATTTTCTCAACACCAGTACTGTTCGTAAAGAAGAAGCCGCCCAACCTGGCAATAGCGAGCAGATGCGTACTTTTCTTGGCCAGAATAAGCGTCTTGTGTTTACCCTTATTCAGAAGTTCAGGTGGCCCAAAGGCCAAAAGTATCCAATTCTGTCTGAACGTGATGACATCATCGTTATAGTTGATGAGGCCCACCGCACGCAGTACAAGTCCCTTGCGGAGAACATGCGGGCTGGCTTACCCAAAGCGCAATATCTGGCCTTTACCGGTACGCCCCTGTTGGGACGCGATAGAAAGACTAACGAGTGGTTTGGTGACTATGTGTCGGAGTACAACTTCAGCCAGTCAATGGATGATGGTGCCACAGTACCCCTGTTTTATAAGAAGCGAGTTCCGGAGGTTCTTAATCAGAACGAGGATCTCAGTGAGGAGTTTTATGAGATCTTGCAGGATGAAAACCTTGACGACGCGCAGCAGGCAAAACTAGAGCAACGCTTTTCCAGCGAGCTTGAGGTGATTAAGCGTGACGACCGCCTGGAGACCATAGCCAAGGATATCGTCTACCACTTCCCGCGCCGAGGTTACAAAGGTAAGGGAATGGTAATTGCCGTGGATAAGTTCACGGCAGTGAAGATGCACGACAAAGTGCAAAGGCTCTGGAAGGAGCAAATCAAAACGCTTCGAAGCGAGATCAAGAAGTCCGCGGATGAGCTACATGTGATTCGATTAAAGAAGTTGGTCGAATACATGAAGAAAGTGAAAATGGCTGTGGTTGTAAGTGCTGAGAACGGTGAGGAAGAGAAATTCGACCACCAAAAGCTCGATATCCGCCCACACAGGAAAAGGATGGAACAGATCGACGAGAACGGCCACGATCTCGAATACAACTTTAAAGACCCAGACGACCCGCTCCAGTTGGTTTTCGTTTGCGCCATGTGGCTCACGGGATTCGATGCTCCTACGATATCTACTCTTTACCTGGATAAGCCGCAGAAAGATCACACTTTGATGCAGACCATCGCTAGGGCAAACCGGGTTAGCTCACACAAGATTGATGGCGTTGAAAAGAAGAATGGCGAGGTTGTCGACTACTACGGCGTATTTGAAAGGCTCAAGAAGGCGATAAAAGACTATGGCCAAGGAGATGAAGGTACCGACGACCCACCAGTCAAGGACAAAGACGAGCTGCTACGGCTGCTCGCGGAGGCTATAGAGCAGGGTAAAGTTTTCTGTGCTTCTATCGGGGTGGAGCTAGATGAGGCGCTGCAGAGTGAAGATGTATTTCAGAAGGTTGGGTTGTTCGAGGGCTGGGCCAATACTCTGCTGGAGATCGACGAGTGGCGCAAATCGTTCAACGTCTATGCTAATACAATCAATGGATTATATCAGGCGAGCAAGCCAGAGATACTGGGCGACCCGATCGTTCGCACGGTTGCCGTTTTCCAATATTTGAGAGGTGTGACCGACAGCATCATCCAGCAGCAAGATATTGACTCCGCTGTTCAACAAATTGGCGAGCTTCTCGATGAGAGCGTCGTGGTAAACGACGAGGGATTCTCTGGCCGCAAGGACTCTCGGCCGGGATATCGAATTGAGCAGAAAGGAAAATCCTGGGATCTCAGTAAAATCGATTTCGATAAGCTCAAAGAAGATTTCAAGGAAACCAAATACAAGAATATCGAAATTGCCGATTTGCGAACATTTCTTGAAATGAAGCTGACCCAAATGCTTGAGGCAAATCGGACACGAAGAGATTTCGCCGAGAGATTGCAGGAAATCATCGATAATTACAATGCAGGTAGTAGCTCCGCTGACGCTGACTTTGAAGAATTGGTTCGTTTCGCTCAAAGCCTCAAGGAGGAGGAGGAGCGCCACGTAAAACTTGGTCTCTCTGAAGACGAACTCGAAATCTACGATATCCTTTGTAAGGACGCCATGACCTCCGCGGAGGAGAAGAAGGTGCGCTTGACAGCCAAGACACTGATTGAGCAGCTAACGGCCAATTTTCCGCGTGTGCTCGTTCAAGATTGGTTCAAGGATAGGCAGACGAGGCTAGCCGTTCGAGACAAGGTGGGGAAGGTGTTGGATGAACTCTTACCTGAAGAAGGGTATGACAAAGAACTGTTTATCCAAAAGCGAGATCAGGTTTTTGATCTGACGCTGGACCTGGCTATAAACCACCAAAAGTGGGCGGCGTGAGGTTTTTAGAGAAAGTCTCTGTAGGCTAGGGCGTGCATCTACGCCGAAACAGCGTCTCAGGCGCGAAAAAGGCTCGGCGTGGTAGATTTACTGGCTTTGGAGGTCCTGTACTAGATATTCCATTTGGGCTTAACGTAACTCAGCGAACAAACCTTGCGATGACGCCAATTAGCAGTAAATCGACTTATAGTGTTGTTTCTCACCATAAATGAAACTTTCTCACGATATTTGGACCAATTCCCGGGCAGTGATACGCTGGCATAGTAAGAGTCTGCTTTCGACCCCAAAAGCAGACGCTCGGAAACATGATGTTCGGTCAGAATATATTGCCCCTTATGCACCGTTATACGCGCCCCAAGAATCGAGTGGAGAGTAATAGGAAATGAAGTATAAAGCGATAAACTTCAAAGAGAAGCATGCTCTGTTTCCTGACGTATGGTCACCTCGAGTAATTGCTGAAATGAATGACTACCAATTCAAATTAGCAAAAGCAGAAGGTGAGTTTGTTTGGCATGACCACCCAGACACTGACGAAGTATTTATCATTATTGAGGGAGCACTGGTAATCGAGTTCAGTGATGGACAAGTTGCTCTCAACGAAGGTGAGATGTTTGTAATTCCAAAAGGGGTGCAGCATAAACCAATTGCCAAAGAGCTTTGCAAAGTACTTTTAGTAGAGCCTCGAGGTGTAGTGAACACCGGAGACTCAGGTGGTGAACTTACTGCCCAAAATGATATATGGGTTTAGTATCCAACAGCTATCAAGCGCAAGCAGGCAGACTGGCGTACCTCCAGCTGCTGTTGCGGGCGTTAGATCTACCTCAGGAGCATAGTAGAATAGCGAATGAAATTTAGAAACCTGAGAAAATGGGATAATGTTGATGAATCGTATGGACTGGTTTTTCTAGCACAGCTTGTTGACGAATTACTTTTTGAATTTACGCTGGACACCTACAAGCCATCAGCAATGAATACAAGCCTTCTTGTACGAGAAGCGCTAGAAACAATAAAAGCAATAGAATCAGGCACGATAAAAAGGCCGAACTTGAGGCACATACTGGACGAGTTGTGTGAGAATCTTGATAAAGATGATGTTGCGAAAAAGTTGTTATCGGTAGAGTTAAAAGGTGTCAAGGCTGTACTAAAGGACCCAAAATCGACAGAAAGCAGCGTGGTTACAACGATTGAGCTACTGAATAACCAGCTGCAACTTGACATTTACAAAAGCAAAAATGAAGAACTTCTCATACAGGAAGTGTGTGATTCTCAATCTCCTGCTTCTCTCAGATCTTTGACCCGAAGCTATATCACTACTTTGCTGAATTCAGATTTCTCCGCCAAACATATACAGAAACAATCTCAGAAATTTTTCTTCTATTCAACGAATAGAATAGCTGGAAACAATGCAATTTCAGATTACCTTGAACTATTTTCTGTCGAAGCGGAAGAATATTCTGTCATTTACAGAGCACCGAAGTATCTCTCTGAGTTCAAGCTGGCTGCAAGGCAATTAGGTATCACGATCACAGATAGCTTGGACGAATATGTAGAGGTGCTCAGATCGCACAATTTCTTGCTTAGGAGAGGCGAGGTGTACTTACTTATCCCAAAAAATGGCAGCAAAGATCTTTACTTTGCCAAATCTGTATCCGATAGAAAATTGGAACAATTTCAAACGCTGATTGGCCTCTATCACCATAAAGAGGCGCCGGCCCCAATAGTAGAGTGTCTGGTTATAGATTCAGACAAGCAAAAAGTTTTGAAAGCGACCAAATCCATTAACCCAATGCATAAATGTCAGGACTCTAAGCCCGGCGTGGCGGCGAGAAAGCTTGCGGAGTTTATGAGCGGGTTTTCGATGCAGCGAGACTCGTTTCGAAAGTTCAATCGAAGCGCTGAGTTACACGCGCTCGCTCTCAGTAGTGAATCAATAGAAAACCAAATGATAAATCTATGGATCGCTCTCGAATCACTAATCCCGAACAAGGATACAAGCAATGACATATCTCAGATCGAGCATATTGCAAGTTCGATAGTGCCTTTTATTAACATCGGGTACATCCATAAAATTATTACTAGACTATCCAAGGATCTATTTCAGTGGGACAGTAGGCTGATAAAAAGAATGCTTAGAGATATTCCAGGGACTGGAGTTGCACATAGGCTGTCCAATTTCCTAATCCTAGAAGAGTTTGCCGAGAGACGGCTAGAGCTAGAGTCCTCTTTCAAGAATTTTCACCTGCTCAAAGATAGATATGAATATGTGAAGTATCTTTTTTCTGAACCCAAAAATGTAGTTAATTCTCTTGATGCGCACAAGATTCGAGTCGAGTGGCAAATACGGAGAATATATCGCGCAAGAAATATGATAGTCCACGATGGAGTTACGCCAAGCTATAGTGAAGTCTTAATTGAAAATACTCATGATTATCTAGATACGGTAATGTCGGGCTTGATGATTCTTGCAGCGTCCCAGAACACATTAGATACAATAGACCAAGGATTCAAAATGGTGGAGATTAATTACAAGTCTTACTATAAATCCCTAAGTGAAAAAGGCTTGGAGTTCGAGCAAGGTAATATTTATGAGTTACTCTTTAGGCACCCGATCTAACAAGTACATGAAACATCGCTACACATCGTTACGCTGGACCTCGCTAACACTCCGCCTTTTATGTGTGCGTTACTGAGCGGCAGCTCCTGGCCCGTGGCTGTGTGAAAACTCCGGGCACCTAAAAAGCGGCCTCAAAATATGCAAAAAACGCGCGCTGGAGTGGCTTGCTTTGAGATTTCAGGCCGAAAAACAAAAGTAAGGGCCTGTACGCACGATCGATAATTTTCACTTTGCGTTTTCACACAGCCTCGGCCCCATAGCGGCCCCTAAATTTAGGTGAGAAATTCTGGATTTGCGCAAATATCGTGAGAAATTAGCTGAGCCTCGTTCTCGTCGATATTTGGAAATGGGACTACGAAGCAATTTTTTATGATATCACCTCTTTTCAATTAACTTGGTGACCAACAATAGGCAGATAGGGGCGCCCAGGCGGGCTTCTTAGGGTTTCGCGTTCGCTACATCCCTGCGGGACTAGCCCTGCATATCCCTGGCGCGATCTCGTGCCTCGACTAGCCGCCTGCAGCTGCAGGCGGGATAAGGGTGGTGCCGTTTTCAACGGCACGGCTTCTCAATTCAATAAATATTCCTCTGGGGAGGGACAAGCCTAGCAGTGTTTTGGGCTTAGTCCAGGCATCCCCCCACCTTCATTACACTGCGTTCCATTGCAGGCCGGGTGGTTCCCCCTGCCCGGACACACCCAAAGCCACTGCTCTACTCGCGTTGCTCGCATCTTGGGGTTTTCAACCCCAGAGGAATGGGGTTTACACAACAAAACCAACATTAGCAAAAGCGAGAAATGATTATGACTACTCAAATGATTACACTGTCAAAGCTACAGGTATCGGCCAAAAATGTGCGTAAGACTGCGCCGGACAAAGACGCCGATACGCGACTGATGGCCAGTATTGCCAGTCAGGGCGTGTTACAAAATCTGGTGGTTGTGCCCGAAGGCAAGGGAAAGTTCGGTGTGGTAGCAGGAGGGCGGCGACTGCGAGCGTTGCAGGCGTTAGCCAAGAAAAGCGTGGTTGGCGCTAATTGCGAAGTGCCCTGTTTGGTGAAAGGCAAGGACTCGGATATTACCGAAATTTCACTGGCCGAGAACGTGGGTCAGGAAACTATGCATCCGGCAGACACCTACGTTGCATACTCCGAAATGGTGGCGCAGGGTGTGAGTATCGAGGATATTGCGGCCAAGTTCGGGGTGACTGCAAAGGTTGTTCGGAAACGCCTGAAATTGGGACTGGTGGCGCCAAAGCTCCTGGACGAGTATCGCAGCGGCAAGCTCGACCTGGACTGCATCATGAGTTTTACGGTTTCGGACGATCAGGAGCGTCAACTGGCTTGCTATAAAGAATTGTCGGGTAGCCATATCTATGCCCGAGCAATCAAGAACTGGCTCATGGGTGAAGCGGTGAGTGTTCGGAATGGCATTGGGGCCTTTGTGGGTAAAGCGGCTTATATCAACCATGGCGGGGTGCTCACGGAGGATTTGTTTGAAGAAACTGTGTATCTGAGTGATACCGCACTGGTGTGTGAACTGGCACAAGCCAAGCTGGAGCGTGCCGCGAAGAAGCTGGAGAGAGAGCAGGGCGGTTGGATGTGGATTGATACCACGTTGGAGCGGCGCGAGACTATCGATGGTTTGACTAAACTCCATGCGGAGCATGTGGGTGTGCCCGAGGCATTGGACAATGAGATAGAGTCGTTGGGAAAGCAGATCATGGGCTGGGAAGACCTCTACTACGATGATGAGCTGGCCGAAGGATTTGATGACGAAGAGTCATTCTCTGCTGCCATCGAAGCGGCACAGCAAAAGGCCGAAGCGTTAGACGATAAGCGGGACGAATATTTACAGGTTACTGCGGAGCAACAAGCGTATTCCGGTTGTGTGGTGACATTTGACCATACGGGCAAGCTGGAAATTATTACAGGAATTGCGCGTAAAAAGGATATACCCAAGAAAACCACCACGACCGACAACACGGAAGGGGAGGGCGCACAGGTATCCGACAAGGCCAAGGCCGGACTCACCCGGGCATTGATCAGCGATCTAGGGAACTACCGGCAACAGGCTACCAAGGCCGCACTGCTGCGCGATCCCGCAGCGGCAGCCGATGTATTGCATTACACCCTTTGTATGCAAGTGGTCGCAGGTACGGGGATGCGGTGGATGGGCCGAAATCTGCAAGATGCTTCGTTTACTGTAGTGGAGTCCAAAACTACCCGCGAGGATACGGGAGAGGGCAGGGCGTTTGACGAACTGACCAAAGCCCGAGAGGCGTTGCCTTTGGAGTGGGCCGCTATTGAAGATGCTGGTGAGCGGTTCGCAGCGTTCCGTAAGCTCAACAAAAAGGCCAAGGATAAGCTGGTGGCCTACTGCACTGTACAGACGCTGAACATCGGTGTGCGAGGAAATTCAGAAGAACAGGACGCGCTCATCGAGCAGTTGGACGTGGATTTTGCCGGATACTGGCGACCTACCAAAGACAATTACTTTGGGCGGCTCACCAAGGGGCAGCTGTTCGAGCAGTTTGGGCCGGTATTCGGTAAGGAGTGGTTGGATTGGTCCGATGATATGAAGAAAGGGGCCATTGTTGAGGGTTTGGAGGAACGGTTCAACCAGACCCCCGAGAGCAAGGATGATGTGCGCTGCACATGGATTCCTGAGCAATTCTGATTACAGCGGGGCCGTCACTGGCCCCATTTTTCCCGCTTTTGAGTATCAGGAAACGGGCCTGGTCATTGTTTTCTAGCAGTCTCGCTTTGCCGCCCGTTGGGCGGCTTTTTTGTGGCCAAAAAAAACCGCTGTTCTCCAAAGAGAAAAGCGGTAGATTCAATAAAACAATGACATTCACATAAGTCCATGCTCCGCGAAAGAATATGTTTCCGTGGGCGACACAATGACATGATCCAGCACACGAATATCAAGAAGTCCCAGGGCGCTTTTCAGGCGCTCAGTGATCCGTGTATCCGCTGAACTGGGGTGTACTTGGCCGCTCGGATGATTATGCCCGAAGCAGACAGCGGCAGCGTTTTTGGCCAATGCAGATTTTGCGACTTCTCTTGGGTAGACCGCTGCGCCATCTATTGTTCCGTAAAAGAGTTCTTCGACCTCAATCAAACAGTGCTGTGAATCCAGGTAAATTACACAAAAGACCTCTCTCTCTTTATCACCGATACGGAGACGGAGCATATCGCTCATCGCCGATGGGCTGTTGAGTGGGTCCGTTGTGTAGCGCGCCTTTTCTTCCACAAATCCGATTGCTGCTGCAATCACCTCTTTTTTGCTTGTGAATGTAAATGCAAATGTTTTCATAACGCATCTCGCCTTTTTTTAAGTGAGATACGCCCCAATGGGAGATATCCCATTGGGTGTGGTGCAATAAAACCCCGGGATTACTCCTGAGGTTTCAGTGATAGGCGGAGCCTATCTAGCCTTGATTCAACCTTCGTCGCTTTCTTTGGGCGGGAACAGAACCAGGTCTCCACTCACGGCGATGCCGGAAGTGATCTTCAGGTTGAATCCTTCGCCTTTGGTATGGGGAAACGCAACGCCCACTTTCGTGTAGTTGCTTTTCTCCTTACCGTCCGCTTCAAAAGTCTCTTGAACAAACACGTTTAAATGCTTAGCCATGGGTTTAATCTCCAAAAAAATGAATATCAATCCCATCAAGACAAGCTCCCCAAAGGGTAACAAGACCCAATGGGAAACAAATGCTAGCGGTGCTAGCCGAACATGCAGGCGGTGCCTGCTTTACCTAATGCTACTGTAAGCAGCGACTAAGTACCTTCTAGGATACGCCTTAAAAACCATTCGTCAAATCCCGTGGGCGGAAACAAAAGGGGCCAGGCGGTGCTGGCACCGCCTCTCATCAATTCAAAGAATATTCCTCTGGGGAGGGAAGAGCCTAGCAGCGTTTTGGGCTTAGTCCAGGCATCCCCCCACCTTCACTCGCTCTCTTCGTTTACTCCTTGCAGGCCGGGCGGTTCCCCCTGCCCGGACACACCCAAAGCCACTGCTCTACTCGCGTTGCTCGCATCTTGGGGTTTTTAACCCCAGAGGAATTGGGTTTACAACAACAGCGAGAACCGGACATGAATAAAAGCACTCAGAAAGTCATCGACACGCTACAAAACCACATGGCAGAGGGCGTACTGATTTGGCACAACCCTTGCATTATGGCGACACAGGCAAATCTTGTCAGTGGCAACGAATACCAAGGCATTAATCACCTTATGACGGCAGTGGTCAGCATGAGCGAGGGCTACAAAAGCCCTTATTGGGCTACCTTCAAACAAATCGGCGCCGCAGGCGGTACGCTGGAAAATGCTAAGGGTAAGGGAGTTCCGATCATCTTCTATAAAGACTTGCCCGAGAAAAAAGGCGAGGAGGGTAAAAAGCGCTTTGTGTTGCGTCATAGCTTTGTGTTCAATCTGGACTTGGTAACAGGGTTAGACCTCGATGCGGTGGAGACACAGAGCAGCCCAGAAATGCAGACCGATCAAAATGCCGAGCAGGTTATCAACGATTACTTAAAGCGCGAATGTATCCCCGTGACCGTCGGTAATCCTGCCTACGTGCCCTCAGTGGATACGATCAAGCTGCCAGCGCGAGAGAGCTTTGTGTCAATGGATGAGATGTATTCAACGATGCTCCATGAGATTGGCCACTCAACCGGCCACAAGAGCCGCTTGGCGCGTTTTACCGATGCGCAAACCAAGCTGGAACAGAAGGAGGATTATTCCAAGGAGGAACTGGTTGCCGAAATATTTTCTGCATTGATGTGTCACGGCTGCGGGGTTGATAGTGAATCCAGTATCAAAAACAGTGCCGCCTACCTGCAAGGCTGGTCCCGGTTTATCAAGGACGAAGCGGAAGCGTTTGTTTGGGCGGTCAATCAAGCGTACAAGGCTAGAGCCTTCGTGATAGCAGGGGAGGGCGCGTAATGGAAAACAAGAAGATGTCTTTAGTAGAAATATTGGTGCGTGAATTCAAGGGAGAGACATTCACCCGTTTCAGTCTTATGAGCTGGCACCATGAAGGTGATCTTGCCCAATGGATCAGCGATTTTGACGCAATGGTAAAGTCTGGTGAGCTCATAGAAGTAGAAAAGCGCCCTCTGGGGATTGTATACACACACCGTGATAGCGTGGCAATTAGCTGGAACTGCTGCCCCGATCTTCAAGAACCTGACTGGAGCGTCTATGACGCTCTGGAGTTGGCCGGTTGTATAGAGGAATATGGATGTGTAGAGCGCGTGGAGGAGGGCACCACTCCAACGTTTTACGCTATTTATGGCCACCTGGTCGGTGGCGGCTGTGAAGCCCTGCATGATTGGCCAGGCATTTTTCGAGATATTGGAGCCATCCGGGCGCAGTGTGCTGCGCTCGGTGAGCGTCATGGCTTTACGGTTTGGGATATGGCTTGAACTACATTATAATGTGTATTATAATCAAATGCTCAAACAACGACTGGTGGGTGTTTAGATATGGCGACTAAAAGTGAACGGGTGACTATTTTGACGTCGCCGGATTTTAAGGCATTTTTGGCGGTAGAGGCGAAAAAAGAGGGGGTTAGTGTATCGGAGCTAATCCGGGTTCGCTGTGAAAGCCCCGCAGCGAGCAATGACGATGAAAAAATATTGCTCGCTCAGCTCACGAAAGAATTGCAGGCGGCGACCAAGCGAGCGAATGCTTCTCTGGATAAGGGGATGAAAAAAGCAGAGTCTGTTTTACAACAAATCAAAAAGAGAAAAGCCAGTGCTTAGCGACACACTCAAGGCTGTTAGGGAAGTGTTGCTCTTGGCGGACAAAGTAGACCGGTTGGGGCAAACTCTGGAAAAAGTCGCTATTGAGGTCAATGACCAGGACAAACGGATTATTCGTCTTGAAGCCTTCGTAGAAATGGCAATGATTAATCAAAAGCGGATTGACACTGAATAACCGAAGGTATTTTGGTTAGTTTTTGGCTTCAAGCCCTCCTACTTTATGGCGTCGGTTCAATAACCTCAACCAAGAGGCAGGTATGCAAACACCAGTTCTAGACTTGTGGTTGGTTTTGGAACCATTTTGGTCGCTGGCTTTGGTGTTAAAAAATACTTTCGTGATATTAAGCAGGAGAGGCTTGATAGTGAGAAGGCGCGCACAGACCTCATGCAGACAATAATTCAAATTAACGAGGAAGTGCTTTTGCGTCACGGCTTGATAGAAGCGGGGGACCGCGGCAATGGGTAGGTCACTGATCAATACCGCCGATCTTAGAGCCCTAGTTGAATCGAATGCGGCAGTCGAAGCGATAGCCAGAACCCCGGAGAGTGTCGAGGGTTTTCTATTTACACATTAAATCGGGTAAAGATGAGTTGGTGTTATCGACCTACCTCAGCGATAAGCCTCGGCTTTTCAAGCGAGCCGACGCTTTACTAAAAGAGGCTAGTAAAATGGGGCTGTCTGCGGTTCGGTTTGAGCTGGAAAACAAAAGCTAAAAGTGTGCTGTTTTAAAATACCGGCCGGCCAAAGCTATTTGGAGAGGTAAGGTACATGGCTAGATGCACAGCACCATCAAGGGGGCATCGCACAGCGAGCGGTCGAGATTCCTGCCCCGCATGCCGTGGTGGCTCTCGCGGCTATGGCGGCTACAGGTCGTACTCGTCCCCGTCCTACTCCCCGTCCGTGAGCATCGGGGGCGGCCGGAGCATCGGGGGCGAATCCGGCCGCAGCGCAAAGCCGCGCTGGTCGAAAGCGGGTTCGTCTGTGTCGTACACGGCTACTCAAGTGCAGTCACTCACGCCAATCCGGGAAACCGTTGAGACGCGAGCATCGGAACAACCTGACCTTCGTGACGTCTTCCTCTGCCACGCGTGGGACGACAGGCAAGGGCCTGCCAAAGAGCTGCACGGTTTGCTCTTGGCGGCTGGTGTCAAAGTTTGGTTCAGCGAGAAGGACCTTGGCCTCGGCGTACCGATGATGCGCGCCATCGACAAGGGCTTAGCGAATTCTCGAATCGGACTTGTGCTGGTGACCCCGGCGCTGTTGACCCGCCTCCCAAAAGAGAGCGTCGCCGACAAAGAGCTTTCGGCGCTCCTGGCGGGGAACCAGCTCGTTCCCATCGTGCACAACACGACGTATGAAGCTCTCCGCAATGTCAGCCCCTTGCTCGCCTCCAGAAGCGGCCTGGACACTGTAGAAGATACAATGGCAGTGGTCGCGGAAAAAATCGCCGAGCTAGTCGCGCTGTAGCTCTAGCTCAAATGCGCTCTAACTGTAGATCGGCGCATGGTCTTGACGCCGATCGGCACGCTAACTATTTGATTTAGTTGACGACGCGTGGGTCAAAATTGAACGCCTGTTTACACACAGAGCCATTGGTCCTTGCATTGGCTCGCTATATGTCCCAGCATCCCATTTTGCTCACAGCAAAAGAGTTTGCTTTTAGCAAAATTTCGCGTACTATAGCTCCGGCTCCGAGAACATAAGCGGACGAGATCTTGCGTTCATGGCACTTAA